>ERZ1292633.1163-Hain-H41-02um-R1-1163-length-28852-cov-6_pt1 | contig 28852 bp, 16 predicted proteins | sample MGYA00564406_ERZ1292633 | MGnify/ENA primary metagenome ERZ1292633 (study PRJEB36523, sample SAMEA6512639) | groundwater metagenome | collected 2019-01-08 | study: AquaDiva: Metagenomics assemblies of 32 groundwater samples | reverse complement strand
TTATTATCCGGATTTTTTTGTCAAAAAAGATGAAAAAACCGTTTATATTGTTGAAACAAAAGGGCGAGAGGAAGATCGGCGAGGACGCGACGGGTCGCCCTCGCAAGGCCGCGGCGAAGCGCCACGTGCTCGGCCGTCATCACGCGCTTCGTTTCTGACACGCCATGCAGCGCCGCATGATCCAGCGCGACGGCAGGAACAGCCTGCAACAGCTGCTGGCGTGTCGGTACGCTTCCGGCCGACGCACCCGACACTCCATCGTTTGACACAATGCCATCACCCTCCATGGATTGCTGCGAGCGACGCGACCTCCTCCGGGAGGCAGGTCCTTGTTGCAAGAGCGACCGTAGAAGGTGAACAGGAGGAGGACGTCTCTGCGGTGAAGAAGAAGAGGCCTTCGCGCCTCCTGAGATAGGGCACTCCTCCTCCGGGCCGCCCCTTGCACTCGGTCGCCTCTGCGCTCCGTCGGAACACATCAAACGATGGCATGCGGCCACGGAGAGACCGCTCGACACGAGAAAAATCCGGGCGAGGGAAAGCAGCCAGGCGCAGCGCCGGGACAGTGCCTGCAGTGATGACGACTCGGACTCGTCTGACGACCGTCGCGCGTCCGCATCACGCGGGGGTGAGCGAACGAACTCGCCATCCTCCCCGGCGCCGTGAGATTCGTCGTCGCCCAGCTGGGGATGGTGGCTCATGGCAAAGCTGCGAGAGCTCAGAATGGAAAGGGGGGAAAGTGTTGCCCTGAAATGTCGCCGTGTTCAGTGAACCAATAATGACACCAAAAATAGAATGGAACGAAAATAATGATCCGCCGGGAGATGGCCAAAAAAAGAGACACGGCTCGTCACGCTGCCCGCCTTGTGGCACGACGCCTGACCTCGAGCAGCTTTTCCTTTTGCTCAGGGCTCAGCATCTCCCACTCCGACGGCGACAGATCGCGTTGCGTGACGCCCGCCGCGAGCTGCACGCAATAGTCCGCCCATGATTGATAGAAAAGGACGCATCGGTGTTCGTTCGCCGTTCGGTGCGACCGAAATTCGCTCCGCACAAATTGATCTCCAAATCGACGCTGCGCGTCGTGTGGCAAGAAGACGGCATGACAGCGAAGCACGGTGCGGTATAAGCGCAGCATGGCCTTCTTCCAGCCCTCCGCCCCGAAGGCGTGGTCGCCCCGGCCGAGTTGCTCTGCCGGCAGGAGGACCGCGCGGATGTCATCGACGGCCGATGCGGCCCCCCCATGGGGGGTGGACGGCGAGGAGCCACCAGCAGCCGCCGCGAGACACCCAGCGGTCGTCGGGCTCTCAGCGATCGGCCCTCGGCCCCCTGCGACCGCCCTCCGCATCGCGCTGCATCGCCATGCCGCGCCTGACATCGTGAAAGAGAGAGGTCGGCTAACTACTAATGATGGAAAATGGAGGCGATAAACGGATGGTACATCCGGGGGAATCCGTGACATACAGGACATACAACATCCACCCACACGGACTCATTCGTCGAAGGCCCCTTCCTCCTACTGTTCTGAACGATTCGTTGGCATTTTTGGTACACAAGAAGGGGAGAAGTGGAAAGGAGCCGAAAGGAGTGCCACAAAGCTCATCAAGAACATTGCACTGACTGTCGTGACGGTCGACCGGGCGGCCCGCGCGATGTGATAGGCGCTTGCGGTTGTCGACCGATTGGCGACGCACGCCGGGCGGCCTCACCACGGGCCGTGGATGGCAGTGTCAGCGACCTTTCCCGAGCGGGGGGCCCAGACGGCAGGTGCAGTCGAGAAACCGGCGGCAAGCGCCAAGATGACGCCATCGGTACGTCGGCTCGTCTTGGGGACGACAGGGCCGTCATTACTCCGCTGCCCGTCGCGGCGGGAGACGGAAGACCGAAGGGTGGATTTCGGACGACGACCGCCGCCGCCGGTTTGGCCGCCGCGGGTGCAGGCGCACGCCGGAGCGCGGCCGATGCTTGTTGTTGCCCGAGGGCCATCGCGTGTTCCAGGGTGGCGCTAGTTCGGTGGTACGCATTGATGAGTTCGTTCGCACGTTCCTTCGCCCGCTCCGCGGGGGTCAGCATCGCCCAGCGCCGATCGGCCGCCTTCACCTCCGGGGTCAGCAGCATCACGGTCGCTCCGCGCTTCACCAACACGCTGTTGACTTCGGCTTCCGAAAGGCCGAACGGGATGCGCAGCCGGTGCAACGCGAACTGGCACGCCGGCGCCATGAGTGTGTCGAGCGTGAACTCGGGATGTTGGTTCACCGTTTGGATGAAGTGTTCCTTGGCAAACGACCTCGCCTCGAACAGCGGCAGGAAGCAAGCGAAGACGCTGAGCAGCGTGGGATCCATGCGCTGCCACGTGGTGGCGTCCAACGAGGCCACAGTGTTGGCCGCCGCGTGGACGGGTGCTGCGGCAGACTGGTGGGGGAGTGACTGTCCCACGGTGTCCCCTTGTCCCACGGTGCATCTGCGGATGCGATTGAGCAAGCCCCAGAACCAGTTCAATGCATACTGCTGGCTCAGCTCAACCTGATGTTGCTGCACGTCGCGCTTGACGCCGTTCTCCGCCCGTCTGAGGTCGATCGTTGGATCGTGCGTGACGCGGTGTTTCGCAGGGTCCATAATCGCGTCGCGCTTCATCGGGAAGACGACGTCGTTGCTCTCAATCAGCCGGTTGAACTCTTCGATGGCTCGGCTGATAAATCGAGAGTGCTCCATCTTGGCGTGAAGGACAAACGGCTCGTAGGTACTGCTGGTGAGGTCGAGGTCGTCCTCTTCCACAACACGCACGTTGGAAAATACTTTCTTGCGCTTTTGCACCAGCCTCGCGTTCGCGGCGTCAACCGTACCGGCCCCGCGGAGCGATAAGGGAGCGTCGGACTTTTTCGGAATGATCATCTTCGTGAACGCTTGTAGCTCCGATGAGACGACCTTAGAGGCGAATGCGTAGACCTCGTCGCTGGCGACGAACGGGTCGTGAAACGGAATGTCGATCCAGTCGACGTGGTGGACAAACACGTTGGGGTCCGGGAGCGACTCGGCCACTTGACCGCGGAGGATCGTTGGGCCGACGGGCAGCAGCGCGGCTTGGTCGGGTTTGACCGTTGGCAGCGGGGGTGCCTTTGCCTGCTGCTGTGTGGCGGGCCTCGAAGACGATACCGCGTGAAAGAGGTACCTGCTCAGCTGTTCGGTCTCTGGCGGCGCGGACGCGGCGACCGACGCCGCATCTCCGCTTTCGGCTGTCGATGGGGCGCCCACTGAGGCCGCGCTGCGCGGAGAGCTGCCGACCCTCAGGTCAGCTGCAGTGGCGGTCGTGCCGTCGAACAGGGCGACGCCAGGAGGCATGGCGTCGACGAGGCCTTTTCGCTCGGCCGCGATCGCGTCCTTCAGCGACCGGCCTTTTAGCTGCGCGGCAGGGTCCTCGTAGCCAGTGCGGTCGAACAGGCGATCCTCCTGGTGCCGCAGAAGGCGCGTGCGACTCGTGGACTCGTCGACCCCAGCCGTCCCCCCGGATAACGATTCCGCAGTGGACTGCGTTTTGACCCACACGTTCGCAAAAGGGTGACGTTCGTCCAGCAACGGCGCGGCGCTGTTGTCGCCGTTGCTGCTGCTGTCCGCCGCCGCCATCTTTGCGCGCATGGTTCGCAGGTCGCTCTCCCGCACCGCCGCCTTCAAGATGCGGCTCAGACCGTCACGCTGCTTCTCCGTGTGCAAATTCATCGATCTTGTCGACGCGCCGTAAAACTTTTTGCTGATGATGTGCCGCTTGGCGCGCTTGACGGCATCGATGTTGGCGTCGCACTGCAAGTCGTACTGATACTGCGTGAGCCGGCCGTAGCGCCGCTTGACCTTGACGACGAATAGCACGGCGTAGATGGCGCCGATGACGGAGCCGAATTTTCGCCCGGCGGTGAGCAGCTTCGACGGAGGAGGCAACTTGAGGTCGACGAGACGCGGCGGCATATTGGCCGCGGTCGCTTTGCTTCGTCGCAACTGCCTACTCGTTTCTGCACCGGAAGAAGTGCCTACTGGAACTGCGGCGACGCCCATCTGACGTAAATTTTCGCGCGCCATTGTACCTGTGGTGTAGCGTTCGTACTCGACGTCGCTGCGCCGGCGAGTGCCTTTTTTCAACACACGGTGCACCTGAAGGTACAGCTGTTCCGACTCCGTCAGATTGAATGTCGCGGTGAGAGGACCGCCGAGCACGCTGCTGCCCGCGGCGCCCCCACCCGGGCCATCCATGTCGCACGCCAGCAAGCTGAGCGACGACGCCGGTGCGAAAGATAGCACCGACGGGGCGGCGATGAGGTCTGAGGCGCTCTCCGCCGCCTCCAGGTGGTGGGTCGGCCATTCGCCATACGGTACCGCCGTCGCTCCCCTCTGCAACTTGAACGAGTCGGGAAGGTCATCGGGAGGGGCGTCGGCGTCGATGGTTAGCATCGGAGGAGACAGCTCGCGTTTCGCACGATCCCCAGGTGGGTCACGAGTGGAATGGCGACCGCCGCCGAGGACGTCATCAACGTGTTTCGTGATGGGAAGCTCCCCTTTGCACCTCGAAATCTTTTCGGAGAGTTGGCTCGCCAATTGCCGCATCAGTTCGTCCGCAGATATGATGGCGGGATCGCGCGTTCCGGAGGCGGCGCTCCGTGACTGGGCGCCGACGGTCCCTGTGGTTCGACTCTGCGTGACGGCCGCGGACGAACGTCCAGAGGCATCACTGTCGCAGGAGGAGCACCGTGAAGAGCTCGAAGAACTCGACGCGTCGGCAGAAGTGCCTCGCCGAGACTGGAAGTGGCCCGATCGGGCCGAGCCCAGGAGTAAACTGCTGGTGACGCGGTGCGGGGGTGACGCGGCAAACGTGGAGGTGCGAGGACCAAGCATATGTGTATGCGGCGTTAATCAGAAACCGACGGTGGACAGCTCGCTGAGTGGGAGAGGATGGAAAGCGTCGCAACGAACGAAAAATGGTCGCTGATTGCCGTAAGACACAGCGAAGGAATACGATTGTTGGCTTAAACAGTGGTGGTTTGGGTTGTACATCAGGTTCCAGAAGGAGTTGGAGGGAAACAAGGGCTTTCATGAAAGCACGTCGGACCCCTGGTGAGGCTGCTTCTTGTCCAAAATCTGCTTGCGTGCCGTCCGTTGTGCTTTTGACAAGGGCGGCGCCGGGGTCCACGTCGGCGCGTCGGGGTCGCGAACCTGTGGTGGCTTCTTCCCGCCCCAGATATCCACGGTGCTGTTCCTCCAGAACTGAAAGAGCGCCTTGGCGTTGGCGGCCCTGCTGGCCTCGATGGTCTTTTTGCGCTCGTTGAGCTCGTTCAGCTGCTGCATCGCTTGAACCACCGTGGCGACCCGGTGGTGGGCGCCAGCGCTCAGCCCAGCGGCCGCAAGCGCTTGCCGGCTCCGCTGCTCCACGATTTGCTGAATTGACGAGAGAAACTTGATCTTCATGTTGAGTTTCGCTCGTTGCGCGCCGAGCGCGTTGTCTCGGTCGGCGTGCAAACGGACGAGGGGGATCATTTCGAGGGGCAGCGCTGGGTTGATCAGCAAGCGATGACAAAGCTGCTGCATGACGGCACCCGGCTGAGGTCGATGCTGATCGGGCTGCGCGAACACGCGAAGGGCGAATCGGCGAATTTCCGTGTAGAGCCCGAAGAGTGACTTGAGGTCTGGGGCTAGGTCATCGGACCACTCGTCTCCGTGCGTGTGTGCCACGTAGCTCGCCAGGGGGTCCGCCTGCTTGGCAAAGGCCCATGCGTGGCTACCGGTGGCATACTCAGGTTTCATCATCGGCACGACGAGCTCTTTGAGGGCGTTGGCCAGGACGTCGCTCAGAATGCGGTGTTTTTGCGTTGCGCGCTGTCCCATTTGCACTTCCATCGTCGCCTTTCGGCTAGCGAAGTCGATTTCTTGCGCCATGCGCGAGATGGTTCCCCCAGCCAGCGACAGCTGTGCCTTGACGTCTTTCCGCAGTGCATCGAAGTCGCCTCGCAGCCGCTCCATGTGCTTGCCGAGCAGCCGTCGCTGGCTCTCGACGTCGTTTTGCAGTTTCAGGGATTGAATCAGCGACTGTTTGGAGTCCAGCTGCGTCTTGAAGCGGCGGCGGAGGTCCACGATTTCTCGCTTCCAGCGCATCTTCTTGGCGTCCATGTCGGCCTTCACGCGACGGAGTTCCTCCTCGGCGGATATTTTGAACGTGCCATCCTCGGACACGGTGCGATCGCGTTCGACGGCTAGCACCACGGTGTCCAACAGGCTGTGCAACAGGGCATAATCCTGGCCCACGGACTGCCCGTGCCGCATCGAGTAGGTGTTCAGCTGCGTGCGTAGCTGACAACACTCCCTGAATAAGGTCTGTCTCAAGTAGGCAACGGTGGCGGACCGGGCCGTGAGGGCCCCGCGGATGACGTCCATCTGCGACTGCATACGCTCCATCAAAAACTCGTACTCATGGCACAGCTTCGTGAGGTCTTCGTTTTTCTTTTTTTGCTCGTGCAGCTTTTCGACGCTGACGAAATCAGAAAGACTCAACTCCGTTTGCGTCCCATCCGCGATGAATTGCACTTGCCGTCGCAGGTGCCGCATCAGCAATTGATAGTCCTTCGCGGACATGCCGATAATGGAGGGGATGTTGCTGCCTAGCCCCATGGAGGGAGCGGCGCCCCCCTGAAACGATGGCGGCTGAACAACCACCAACGCGGCGCTACCGGCAGCTGTGGAGGCCACTGCGAGCTGCGGACTGCGCCCAGTGTGGACCGATTTGCCACTGGCATTAATATCCGGCAGCGACGATGGGGGCGCGGCGCCCCGGCCATGCGGCGAGGGCGACGACGGCGCGTCATCACCGCCCCCAGTCGACCGACTCACAAGCTGGGCGACGATGCGTCCGGCGCTATCGTCCGTCGGACCCTGCACTTTGGCGTATCGCGCCGTAGGCAGAAGGACGGGTGTGCGTTTCAGGTCCTGAAGAAACTCCTGCAGCTTCATGGGCACCGTTAAATCTGACACGCCGGGATCGTCGTTCAGATACGGCTTGTGGTTCGGAATGTCCTTCAGCAGCTTGTCGAGCATCGTGCGGCACTCAAACAGCAGCCGCATGGTGTCGCGCAGCGGGCTGATCAACGCCAACTCGAGCTTGCCGCTCACTGTTTCTCGCACAGATTCCAACACGACCCGAAGGGTGCCCGGCGACGGACCCTGCCCGAAGTGGCGCTCCTCCGCCTCGTGGCGGTCGTGCGTAGTGGACGACTCGCCCGCTCCCGGTACGTGCTCTCCCTGCTCCTTGCGGGACATGCGCGACAGCATCGCGAGGGCACCTCCGCCAACCCCAGAGGAGGGCGGGCCGCCGCGGCTAGAGCTGCCCATGTGTCTAGTGCCCGTCACGTCAGCGGGTGTGTTCGGCTTTTCCGGTTGATGCACCCCCAGCGACTGCAGCGTGGAGTAGTGCTCCTCTCGCTGCAGGCGGCGTAGAATCCTTTGAAACACTTCATCGGGGGACGATGAATCGCTGAGCGGAGACGCGGCGGAGGTGGAGGCCATCTCTACACACCGTATATCGCGCAAAACGAAGGGGAGATGTTAATGGCTCTCTCTCTCGGGAAGGGAACGATCAGGAGACACTGCTGGAGTGGTACCGTATACTGGAAGGAGGGATGGGGTGTCAATGCGTACATGTACCCACGTTGCATCCTCAAGGTCGTGCGGACCCGGTGGTGCAAAAAGGAAAATTAGCCGAAAATTGCGCGCGCATCGTTTGACTGTATTGGCTGACATGACTCTCGTTGTGTGGGGTCGGATACATCTCTCGTCACGTCACCGCTTTGCCCTCGATACCGTACGCGCCACCCCCTCCTTCCTTTGGTCGCGCGTGGGCGATCAAAGGCCGGCGAGCGGCTGAAATGACGGTCAACGGCGGTTAATGAGTCGGCGGGCAACGAGAAAACGCGAACTGGCCGAGGAGGGGCTGGGCGCCCGTTCGCTTACTGCTGTGGCCCCCGTTGACCGACTTCGGGAGCAAGTAGGCATGGGCCGAATTCATTGAACCCGCCGCGTCCTCAGGGAGTTGCGCTTGCGTCGTCGTCGCTGCTGCTGCGGCCTCTTCCCCCCCTTGGCCGCGCGTGGTCGCCAGCACGCGATGCTGCTTGGCAACGAACTCTTCGAACGACGTGGTGCCCGGAACCGCAAAACTCATCGCCGGTCGGCTGCGGTGCAACATCGACGGAGGAAGTCGCAGCGGCACGTGCAGTGGCTGCTGGTGCGCGGAGGTGCCGCCGGAGATGCTCATGCCCGTCGTCGCGCTGATGTGTGGCGGCGGTGCGCGGCCGATCATTGGCAAGCTCAAGGTGGCGGTGGTGGGCCCGTCCGTCGTCACGGCAAGGGCGGCGCCCATCACGTCCCTCCGCTTCCTCACGGCGGCATCCACGGCATGGAGCGGGAGGTCGGCGTCCCAGGCCGAGGACCCAGGGGGCGAGCGGGCCTCCTTCCGAATCGCCGCGGCGTTCAACAGCGCTGTGATTGGCGGTCTCCGTGCGCTGAGTGCGCCATCTCCAAACAGGGGAGGATCGATGGCGCCGGTGCGGAGCCCTTCGGCGAGCGATGATTGTAGGCGGCCGGTTTCCGGTCCTCCGCCTCGCCTCGTGGCGACGACGGACTCCAGTAAACCGAAGGCGGCCACGGGTCCCAAGGATGCCACAGTCGTCGGTCCTGTCGCCCATGGCCGCTCCCGGGCTTTCGGCCGCCCCATGACTGGGGCTCCAAAGGTCGTACCTCCACGCGGCCGGCCGCTGGTTGTCCCACCATCGCCAACGGTGGTCAGGACGTCGTGATTGTGATGGGTGTAGCCAGCGGCGGCTGCCATTTGCGTCTGTGTGGCCTCCGCGGTCGCCACAGCGGCCGCGAAGTGATCGGAGCACACCATCATCAGACCCGCCCCCGTCGCGGCGCCAGCGGGTGAGGAGGATAGCCCCCCGAAAGCACCGGCGCCTCCCGGATGGGGGTACCGACTGGCCTCTACGCCAAAGTTGGAAGGTGCCGACGACGTTGTTCCGGCGAGGTCACGCGGAGCGACTTGCGGCAGCGGCATCAACGACCTATTCGTTGGTGAGTGTCGAGCCGACTTCGAAAGGTGCGCTCGCGTGAGTTGCGTTTCCACAGCGGCCGACGCGGTGGGGAGCAGAGGGAAGCGCACGATGAGGCTCGGGTTGTCTCGGGCCTTCGGCCGTCGCTCGTCCGGCGGCGGCCGTGGCACCTTGCATGTCGTCAGCTTGCGGCCCATGACAACCCGGTGCGACGGCGCGAAGCCTTGGGCTGCCAAATCGCCGCTCGCGCCCGTTCGCTGATAGCGATCGTGCGACGGAGGCGGAGGGACAGCCGCGTTCGTCTCTTGCTTTTCGGCATTCACTGTTGCAGCCGGTGGAACGTCCGCAGCCGCGTTGGCCAACGGGTGGGATGCTTGAGGCGGATCCGAGAGACAGACCGCTGCATCGTGCTCCGCCGCCGGGTCGTGTTCCGACTCGTGGGGGTGGGCCACACCAGATTCGGACGCCTCTTGGTCGGCCTGGGGAGCTACGGTTCGCAGCAAGGGGTCTCGCTCGTCGTCCCACGGCAGCGACTGCATGACGGAGGAGGGGGCATCCGGAGGCGTGGAGGCGGCGGGTGGCGCACCAGAAACATGATCGACGGCAGCTGGGCCATGAGCATGGTGGGCCCTCGGGGACACGCCTCCGGCGTGGTGACTCGAGGTGGAGGATGACTGACTGTGCACCACCGCGGAAGTGATCTGTGTCGTGGGAGCCGCCGCCGCCGCACGCGATGCCGCTTCCAGCTGTGCCGTCTGGATGAAACGGTCAAGCGCGCGGATGGCGGCGGTGTCGTTGACGGGAAGGTCGAACGAGAGCGGCACCCGGGCGGTTTGGGGCGAACCGACGTCGGCGAGAAAGGCGGCATGCAGGCGAGACCCGACGGTCGGGTCTAATTTGCGTCCGAGGCACATCATGAACGAATTATCATCGCAAGGCCGTCGGAAGGTCGAAGAGGCGGAGGCGGTGAGGCCGCCCATCTTCGTAGCATCAGGATGCGCCGCCGACCCACCTGTTCTCGTTTTGATATTTGCGGTGGCAAGCACAGACGACGTGCCGGCGGTCAGCGAGCGCAGCACATCCTCGTCCTCGTCCGTGGCGGCGCGTTGGTAGAGCGGGGCGTCGATCACCCGAACCACGAGGGTGTGCACGGCCCCACCCCCAGTGGCGTGCGATGGCGGAGGGGTCGCGTGGCCATGGAGAGAAGAAGGCAGCCCACCGGTTCCCTGAGGAGCGGCGACGGAGGCGCCGTCCCACAGGGTCGTCCAGGCAACGGCCGGATCTGACGACGCTCCGGAGGCAGAGGCCGCCTTTTCCACCACGACCTGCTGGATGGCGTGCTCCACATGCCGAATACGGCTAAAGAAGGGCGCCAGCGGCGATGCGCCAAAGAGGGCGTCCCAGGGTAGGTGCTGAGCGCGGTCCGCGTGCTCCGTGACGTGGCGCTGGATGGAGGATGCGATCTCGTCCGCAGACGGGTCGCCATGCGACTTGTCCACGACACAGTAGAGAAAGGCGACGTACGATTCCGGGCTGCTGTCTGAGCTCGCCGCGCCGAGGGCAAGGGCTGCGTGCCGCGGCGACTGGCCTGGGGACTGCCGCGGTGATCTCAATGGTGCCGCCGCACTGGGCTCAGTGGCCTTCATGGGCACGCCGTCATAGACGACTTGCTGGGCGGCGGGACCGCGCGCGGCCAACGGCGGCCCCCCGTGTGCCGTCAGAGGATCTGCCAACGGCAGCGGCGCGGCAACCACCCCCACAAAGGGACGCGTCCCTCCATCGCTATGCTGCGTCGGAGGGGGAGTCACCCCCCGGTGCGACGGCGGGGGGTTGTGGTGAGGGGCGACGTGTGGCACGCCCGAGGCGAGCAGCGTTTTAGCCACCAAGAGCGGGGAGGGAGCAGCTTGGTGTGGCTCCTGCTGCGCCGCGTGCGCGGGCGAGAGAGCGCCGAGGACCGGGCTGGACAGCGACGCATCGTGTCCGGCGATGTCCACGCTAAAGTGAGATTCGTGACTGTAGTCGTGGTAGTCCTTCCTGGGTTGGGCCAGGCGCTCGAAGCGATCCCCCGTCACATGCGGCGAGCGGCCGGCGGGGGGCACCATCGGATGGGGGGGAGCGGCCGTGGTGTCCGGAGGCGGCGTGGGAACCCGCGACGATCGCCGCGATGAACTCGACGCCAATGCTGCTGGCGGCCCATCCATTATCGAGGAGGACAGATTGGACCTTCGCCGCTCGGCCTGCTTGCTCACGCCAAAGAGGCGCTGCTTGGCCAGCTCTTTCTCCTCTTTTTTCCGCAACGTTTTAAATATGCTGGAGAGACGAAACGGCTCGTCGGGGTCTTTTCCAACGAGCTTCCGAGCGTTCGTCACGAGGACGTCTTTTCCGAAGGCGATGTAATCGTCGGGGTTCAGCGAGGGGCACCAAAGGTCAACGAGTTGAAACATGCAGTTCCGGAACTCGTCGAAGGTCATCTCGTGGTGATGGCCGTGGGCGTCCACCATCCACTCTGAGTTCATGCTGGCGAGACACTCGTCTGGTTTGCAGTCAGGAACGAGTCGCCGGACGAGCCGGCCACAGAAGGCGAAGTACATGTTCCGGGTCAACACCCGTTGATCACGCGGAACGTCCTCCTGAAGGGCGGTCGGCGTCGGCGGTGTTTTCGCCAAACTTGAATTCGGCGCTGTATCCATTGGTATGGGGAGTGGGGGGGCTGGCGGCCTCGTCGGCAACAGCGTCCAGAGGTCCAGCATCAGGGAGCGCATCGCGGGGCTCTGCTTAATGGCCGCTCGGGCACGTAGCGACTCGGAGCCATACATTTGAGCGTTGCCCTGGCGGTTTTCCGGCACCAGATCGAGCTCGTTTTTGGATTTCACCTCAAGCACGACTCCTTCGTCCTGCACCGCCCGGAAATAGCGCATCTGAGATTGAAGCATGAATTCGCTGGTGCTTGCGGTGACCTTCAGTGTCGAAAGGAACGCGTCGTCGTCCTCGTGCCCAGAGGCATCACTGACGATGGAGTCGACCGCCGCGGGGACAGCACCGTCGTCGCCAGGCGGACCAAAGGCCGCGGCATCCGATCCACGGCGGCCACTTCTAGCTGCCACGCCGTCATTGTCGACATCGTCCTCGGGGTCGTTGCTGGCGACGACGCTCAGCCATGGACGGCAGCTAGCTTCGGTGTGCACCCCGCCGACGTCAGACATGAGACGTCGTGAGACGGGTGGAGGATTACAAAATAAAATGACACCTTTGTGGTTGGGTGGTGTCCCCCCTGGGTTCAACAAGGTGAGGTGAGTTACCAGTGGCCGCGTCTGAGAAGAATGGATTGCGATGGGTTGTGGGTCCGCCGAGAACCGAGAGATCGATACTGGTGGAGGGATCCGGTCAGCACTAGAGAGCAAAGCGGCTTCACCGTCGCGTCGCGGCATACACCATAAAGTACGGTACACAGAAGGGGAAGAGTGAACTGCGTTTTCATGCTCGAGCCGGCGGCGTACCAGCCGGTTCGCCCACAGTGACGCCCATCGGACTCGTCTTGGATGGCGATCGGCGGGCCTCCGCGATAACGACTGGGGAGACGGCTGGGGTCGGCGTGAACGGGGACCTCGACGCGAGTTTGTCCATCGTCGCGCCGTCAACGGTACCGTGCCGCTTCATTTTCTCCTGCTTGTACAACACGTGCGTGTAATTGTCATTGTAGTTTTGGTACCTTCGCGGCTGGGGCGCGTCATAGTACGTGTCTTTGAAGAAGGCCGCGGTTTGCGTTTCGTACATGACGGCCCCAAGTTCGCCGAGCTTGCCCCACGGCGCTCCTTGGAACGTGGACTCGTGCGCCTTTTGCGTCACGTGGCTGGCCGTCTTCGGGGCTACCTTCCAAGCATAGGACACCCCGTACGCGGACTTCCCGTCGCCCACGACTTCGCAGGAGTGGTCCACTGGCGCGCTAGGCGCCGGGAGCAACGCCTTTGCATAGGCTTTCCGCGACTGGTCGAGCAGCATGTTTTCACCCTTGAAAAACTTGTAATGGGGGTCGTACTGGAGACGGTACTGCGTGACGGGATACATGCGCGGGATGTGCAAGATGTAGCCGAAGACGCGACGATAGGATTCCTGTTCCGCTTTCGGTGCGAACGATAAATAGGCAGCGGCTTGCTCTCGAGCGACGTCCGTGAGCGCCTCGCCGCCGTGCGAGCGGACGATCGCGCTACCCGTGGTCACGTCGCTATGCTGTGTCGCCGGCAACGCCGCGGCGGCCGCCTTCCCGTCAAACTCCAAGATCGTCTTCACGAAGCGCTTGAAGTCGTGCCTCTGCTTCGTATCCGCGACGTTGTTGTACCAGTCAAACACCCGCTCGTGATATTCCGCCAGGAAGAAGGAGCGATACTTGCCGTGGAGCACCGGGAGCCGTTCGTCAGCAGCCGCTGCCTTCGACGAGGCCGTGGACTTCGATGTTCGGGTGGGAGCGTTGCTGGTGGCGATCGTTTGGCCTCCGGTGGTCGTCGCGCTGAGCTTGGAGCTGACCGAAGGAAGCTTGCCACTTTCGAGCTGCCGAAACCCGTGTCGTTCTACTTCGTGTAGATGCATCTGCCGTCGAGTAGTAGTTGTTGGACGAATACGGAAGGCGAGAAGCGTACGAACCAGGAAACGTTTTCCCGAAAGCCGTGAACAGATCACGATCCTGGTGATGCTACTAGAAATCTGTCCGACGCAAAAAAAAATCAACAATATACGGAACACAGGGGGAAGCGTCGAGGGGCGAATCACCGTCGTCATCGAAGCGGGTGAGGAATGGGTCACCGAAGAAAGGAATGCGCGAGAAGAAAGGGTACATGCAGCTGAAGGGGCGGCAGGGGGGTGGGCGAAACATTCGCACGAATGTACGCACTACAAACATGTAGTGAAAACGATGCGCTAGAGCCCCGGCAACGAACTTAGGGCTAATCCGCTCGGTCAGTCCTCGTCGTTGCCTCCTATGTCCGGAAGGGCGCGCACGCACGCCACGTCCTGGTGCCTGCTGAGCACCTTCTGCTTGGCGAGCCATGCATCGGCTGGCCGAGCGTCCGCGGCAATCTTGTCCAAACCGAGCCGCGGCTTCGACGACCCCATAGAGCCCAGGTACTCCGGAGACACCTCGACCGCGCTGTACGGTTTGTCCCCGAGCGCACCCACAGGAACACCGTTTCGGCGATCCGCCATCGGCACTAGTTTCGGACCCCGAGGCGGATCCGCGACGCTTGGGTCCGACATCCGTTGGTTGGCCAAGGACCCGTCCCCCACTCTCACCTTGTGCTTCAGCTGAAACATGTTCATCTCCTTCGGCAGCTGATCCAAGGGCGGCGAGATGTGCTTTTTGCCCTGCGGAATATCTCCTACTTCTTCGTGTTCCCGGCGGCGATTCTGCGGCGGCTCGACGGCCTTTTTGCCATAGGACCGCAGGGGATGATCGCCGCGGGCCACCAGCTTGAAGCACGGCTTCCACGTGGCCTCCGTCGCCCCGGGTCGCACGAGGTGCCGTCGGCTCGTGTCCCCGACTCTGAACTCAGCATCCGGATTGCCATCCGCGGCAGCGTAGAAAGATGGCCAACCTTGAGTGACGGTCGCTTTTTCCTGCGCAATGCGGTCGAACTGGTTGCGGTGTTTGGACGGCAACGCCCACCTGGGTGCCGAACCCGGCCAGCGCTGAAAGCCGGGCGGAGAGTCTGAGGATCCTGGTACCTCCACGGGGCCTTGAAGGAGAAGCCCCATGCTGTCGCTTTGAAGGATCAGCCGCGGCATTTGCGCTGCGACCACGTGTTCCCCGCTTCTAATTTTTTTCTGATTGTCGTTGTCCTCCCCCTTTCTCTTTCTTACCTTACCCAGTAGGAGAAACAACAACAAGAACAACGATTGACGACGCCCACGGCGCTCTGACACGTCCGCGAAAAAGAGTGTACGTGGGATGTCGGAGGAGACGTGGGTGACGTGATTTCCCCCCGATGCTGTCCTCCTCACCCCTTCGACCGTCCGTTTCCCGGCGAACGTTGCGACGCCGCGGCCGCCAGTCGGTTGATGTCCTCCTGCATTGAGTCCATGCGATGGTGCGCCAGGTGCAACTGCCCCTCGAGCAACTTTTGCTGCGACGCCACCGTGGAGAGCTGTTCCTTCGTCGCCGTGAGCTGCCGCTGCGTCACCTGGAGGTGCTGCTTGAGGTCGTTGCTCACCTCATCCACGACGTACTGCATGCTCTGGTGGCCGAAGTACAGGGCGACGCCCACCAGGACGAAACTGGCACCCATTTTTTCAATAAAGAGTTGCGCCATCGTCCGACCGAGGCGAGGAAGGGAGGGGCCCGCAACGGCCAACCCGGATGGGGGGGAAGAGAGAAATCGCCCTCCGCTAGTTGCACGAAAGAACAGCGAATCAACCAAACCATTTGAAGCCGGGAACCACACGTTCAACGAGCGTCGAGAGCGCACGTGCCCCAGCCCACCGTCACGGCGCTCAGACACAACAACGGACCACACACATCCAAGCACCCCCTCCCCATCCCCGCCCCAGCTCCCCAGTCCCCTTTCCCTGCGCGGGTCAACACACGTCATGCCGTGGCTCTCGGCGTTTCGCTGTGCCGTCGTTATCACAGACCCATTTGTCGCAGCGACGGCATGCCCAGCGTCTCCCCAGTGGCGAAGAGGCATGGGCGGTCGGACTTGACAATGTCCAGCGCGCGCTGCACGTCAGCGGGCGTTACTTCATTGATCGCCTTGAGGACCTCAGCGGCCGTGGTGTGCGTGGTACCGGCGGCGGCAAGGGACGACGCCACAAAGTCAAGGTAATCGCGCGCGTACTCCACGTTGTCGTGATAGAACCGAACCGCCGCCCGCTGCACGGCCGCGTTGACAGCCTCGGCATCTGCGGACAATCCCCTCCACAGCGCGACGCCAGCGGCTATCTCCGCGACGACCTTGTCCGGCGCCGCGCGAACCGTGAAACCGATCAGGCCTGCACCGGAGTATGGGCGGTAGAAGGTCCGGATGCCGTGGTGTGAGTCGTACCGGTCGTAGCGAATGCCGTCGGCGGACGCCACATCGGCCAGCTGCTGGAGCACCAAGCTCGCCGCGTACTGCTTAATGTTCACGTCGCGGCCGAAGCTACGGAAGCCGACCGCCGCGATCGTCTCCTTCTCCATGTTGGGCTTGGTCGACATGGCCTTGGCACGGCTTTCCTGCTCGAACTCGTCGGACCCCCCGCGGTACTGCGTCGCCTCGCTGAGAACGTCCAGCTTGGGCACTGCGGCCGCTCGCGCGTGATGCGGAGCGGTCGCGCTGTGCTGGTATGGGGAGTTTTCGTACACTGCCAGCAGGTCGCTGTGGGGCACGTTGATGCCAGCGATGATGATGCGGCTAGGGACGCAGAGCTGTTCCCATTGGGCCACGAGCTTATCGTGGGAGCACTCTCCGTTGCTGAGGGGCAGCACCATCCGTGAGTTGCCCAGCGGCTCGCGGTTGAAGGCGACCGTCTCTAACATGTCGACAGCATACTCACGCGGACGCTGCCACCGTTGCTCCTCCAGCAGGTTGTCCATGGTGTCGCGGAAGCGCTCCACATCGTACTCCGGAAACCGCGGGACGGCCATGCCGATCACGAGGTTCTCGGCCGGCTTCTTCCAGGAATCGCCCCGGGCTTCGATCTTCCAGCCGACAAAGCGCTTCCGAATTTCCTGGTGCTCGAACGCCGCGCCCGCCGAGCGAATGGTACGGTCGATCTGGAACAAGGAATTTTCGAAGTTCGAGTTCATCAGTGCCCAGCGCATCACGTAGCTCAGCCCTGGCGCCGAGCGCGGGTCATACTTGGCGCCCGCCTCGGCGTAAATTCCTACCGCGGCGTGGGCACCTTCTTGATTGTGGGTGACGAGTCGCGCGCCGTTGCCTAGGACGGTGACCTCCACGCCGGCGTCCTTGGCAGGCTTGTACGGCTGAAACTGGTTCCGCGGAATGAGCTCATCGGGCATGGGCTTCTGACCGAAGACGAACTGAGACACACCTCGGCTGGCCGCGACGAGCGCCGAGGAGGCGCACACTGGCGGCACAAGCTTGGCCGACACTCGTGGAACAGCACGGTGCATCTGGGAAGACGGGTCGGAAAACACAAACACTCACCTAAAAAAGTGGGCGGCTGTTGGTTGGTGAAAGGACATGAAAACGAAAGAAATAGGCGCGATGATGGATGTCGTCCGGCAGCCGGCTTTTTCTCCACTCTGTTCCATTGCATTCCCCAAGGGTCCGTTTTACAATAGGGGACGAGGGAGGCAAAGGGGATAGACAGCGGGGATAGACAGCAAGAGAGGGAAGGAGCACGCGGAAACAAGCGCATCCCCATCGTCCCATCGTCTGATTTCCTTGTACAGTACTATTTTGGTGTTTTGTCACCGAGGACCACGTTGGCCCCGAACAAACGACTGGAGCTCATCTGTCTCTCGGGCTCGTTCTCCCTACAGGCCTCCACCCGCCGCGACCGTAGACAGCGGAGTGCTCAGCAGCCGGTTCATCATGTCCTGCTTGTAGCGACGACGGGCCTCGGCGGCCAGGTGGATTGAGATCTGCTGCTCCGTTTCCAGCGCGGCCCGCTCCTGCTCCGAAGTCATGACGAACCGCACCGAGCGACTCGACGTGTTGCCCGACGGCGGGGTGGTGTCGACGACGACATGTGAGGCTGAGCCTGGGGTGGTGCCAAACGCGGCGACGCCACGGCCGATAGACGAGGCGCCGGCCATGGTGGGCGCCCTGCCCGGCGGCGGCTGTCCCCCCCCCGGTGGGTTCGAAAAGGGGGATCGACCGCCTCCAATGTGTGGGTTCGGACTCGGCCTCTGTCCGCTTAGCTCACGGGACGCTCTGGCAGGAGAGGAGTGCTGAATGCGCTCACCAAATTCGCGTCCCGCGGCCGCGAGGAAACTGCGGCTGCCCCCCTCCGTAGGGCCATGTGGGTCGCCCATCAAGTAGCCGCCCGCGGCGTCGTTCTCTCGCATCACGGTGGTGGTCAGCGTCACAGGTGCGTTCGACTGCCAACCGTAGGGCGACGGACTAACATGCTGCTGCAGCTGCCGACTCCGTTCATTACTGACTTGATCTAATGTTGACAATTCTTGACAGATCTCAGAAATGTTTTGCTGTCGGATGCGCTCCCCGCGATCGCGGTTGGCTAAATGATGTGCGACCTGCTCCTCTAGCCGCTTCAGGCGCTCCTCCGCGCGTTGCTGCTCGTCGTGGTACTGCTTGCGGAGTTGACGGTGCCGCTCGGATAGCTCATGCGACGAGTAGTGAGCCTCCAGAGATTCGATTCGGCTTCGAGCCTCTCGTTCCTGTTCCACGAGGGCCAGCATCTCAATACGCAGCTTGGCCCGGCTTTTCCGAAGCGCGGTGGGTGACTGCGGCGACAACGGCGAGGCGGATGGCGGCGGCTCGGGCGTCGTCCTGTTCGACGCTTTGGGGCTCGGAGGCGAAACTAAAACCCCGGTGATCGGCGGCGCGTCGGCCTGGGTCGCAAACGCACTCGACGCGGGCGGCGGCCGGGGAGTCATACCAACGGCCATATCGTGGCCAGGCGCTTTCGGAGGTGCCGCGGCCGGCTCGGACTGCGGCCTAGGCGACACACCGACGCTGTGCACTGACCGAGAAGAAGGAGCTGCTGTCGTGGATGTGTCTGCGGCCGAGGAGCCGCGGATCGCCATCGGTGAGAGCGCGATCTCGTGCGAAGAGTTGCGGTGGTATTGCGCCATGGGCGAGACCGCCATGTCGTGCCGAGCGGAGGGGGCCGTCAGAGGTTGGACCACGGGGTGGGGGGTCTTGGCCGCCATGGGCGAGACAGCCGTGTCGTGCCTCGACGGCGGCGCGAGGCCGTCCATCGTACCAAAGGCTGACGTCGCCGGGGTCGAGCGCTGTGGCATCGGGCTCAGGGCCATGTCGTGGCTAGTTTTCTTCTGCGATGTCGATGGAGCCGCTTCTGCACGACCGGCTGTGGATTGATCATTGGGCGTCGGTGCCACAATTTCAATCCGGGGAGACATGAAGGTTTCAAGCAGCCGCAGCGACGCGGGGCGGTGCAGCAATGCGTTGTGTAGGGACGATGCGTGGGTTGCGCTCGACGTCGCTGACGACGCGGCCGACGTCGTCGCCGGCGCGCCCCCTAGGTCTCCGGCGGAGCCACTCCGTGACACTTGCGCGGAGGTGCCGCCAGGAAAACTGTGCGTAGACGACGCGGTCGTCGATGCCAAGGGCGTTGAGCGCAAGGCCGCCGCCGTGGAGGCAGGCGGCGGTGGCATGAATGCCGCGGCCGGGGGCCCCACGGCGGAGTCCCTTGCGCTGCCTCTCGCCGAAAGGGTGCGCTCCGTCTCATCGGCGTGCAACGCGTCGCCGAAGCGCCGCTCGATGGCCGCGAGTCGCTTCACCATGTCGTCGACGTCCGCGTCGAGGGGTTTCGTGGCATCGTCGGCATCAGCGTCGTAGCCCCCACCAGCCGTGGGGGGGACACCCGCCGTGGCTCGCAGCGGCTGGGGCGACGAGAAGCCGTCGGCTGTGCCGCTCGTCTCGATGTCGCCGCCATCCGTCAGCGGGGCGCCCCTGCGTCCGTCGCGCTGCTGGGAGACGGCCGCATCGAAGCCGTCGTGGAGCCGCTCGACCTGCCTCGACAGTCGATCGACGGTCACATACAAGTCCTCCGTGGCCCGGTGAAGTAGGCCCGTCTCTTCCTCGGCGCGCCGCACGGGGTACGTTGCATCGTCACCAGCACGGTGGCGCGGCAGGCGGACCAGCGTGTTTCCCACGACGGTCAACGTGCTGTCTTCCACCCCGCGAACAAAACCGTCGTTGCCGCCGCCACGATATCCGATGTAATCCAGCGGGTTGTGCTGTGGCGCCGTGTAAATGTCCGTGGGCGAAATGGGGCGCGGCTGCAGCTGATCGCGCAACAACGGGGGACCTCCTCCCCCCACGCCGCCGAGCGGTCCTGATCGGTGCGATAGCGCGACGAAAACCGGCTCTGGGTTGATCGGCGCGTATTCCCTTGGTGGGGGGGATGTCACAGAAGCGCCGGCGACAGCGGCGCGATGGTCGCCGCGAGGCAAAGGGGACCCTTGCTGCTCGCGGTCGAACGAGACGGACCGTTTCCCCCTAGCGAGCGACCCAACGTGGTGCTGTTGTTGCTGCTGCCATGGGTAGGCAGATGCCGCGCCCAGCGGGGCACTACCGCCAGACGGTGCATAGTAAACCTCCGCGGGCCCAGGGGAGCCTGCTGCCGCCTGGGCATTAAGAGGGGGGCCACGGCCCGGGGCGGTGAATTGGGTTCGTGGTGCGTTGGCGTAGGATATCTCCCGTTCTCTGTGAGAGGGTGCCGTGTAGATGGTCGCTGAGGGGAGGGTCGGAGGGGGCGCCGCTCGAGCTTGACTGACGCCGCGTTCTTCCGACCCATGATGTTGAAAGGTGACCTCGCCGGGCCGGCGCAACTTTCCGGTGAACATTCAGTTATCGCTCCCGACTCGAGAAAGGTGCCACTCGGCTGAATCTACGAATCTCGGGGAAAAGTTTACTCGAGGGCAATTGTGACGTGCCTTCTGCTGTTCGCAGTTGTCAATAAAATGAAACGGTTCCACGTGGGGAAGATTCTGTCCGCGAAAATGCAATGGGCACCTACAACGACCAGTGATTGGGCCAGCTCCGCGCGCTACGCGCGCTGGGGGGTTGGGGGCGTCACGACGCGCGTCGGTGCATCTGAGGGCGAACTTGTTCGTCAGCGCTGATAAGATGCGACTTGAACTCCAGCCTCGCGATGTGGCTGAGCGCGATAGGCGTCGCGGCGGCCTGCCCCGGCTGCTGTATGACGAGGTGGCTGCCCGCCACGACCGCCGGGGCGCCACCATGCGTGGCCGACAACGATGCCGGCGTGAGGACCTCGCGGAGGGTCCTCCGTGGCAGCGGGGGCGCCGTCTTGGAGTCTACCCCGACGCGGCGCGCACCGCGAGGCGGCAGCACTTCGACTTCGACGTAACCTGCGCAGCCCTGCCACATCGTGGCGACCCACCCTAGCGCCGTTTGCGACGTCCACGTCACCCGGAAGGCCGCGATGTCGTCGCGAAACACCGTCCCCTCGGACAATGAAACGCGATGGATGTCGCCCGTGAAGAGCTGGCCGTTGTGCAACGTGACCGTGTCCCACGTTCGCGTCTTCGCCAAGGCCTCGTTGATTTTACTCTGCACGGTGGTCGAGAGCGATCCCGACCAACCACTCAACACGGGAACCCAGTATTGCACGGAGTCCCACACACGGCTGCGTGGCTGCAGCACTTTACTTTTAAACGTCTCAAGCGTCATGATGATCCCGTCGTGCCGCTGCAACATCGCGGGGTCCAACCGGACGTTGCGGTTCGTGAACACCAGCACGGGCCGGACCGCGGCATCGGGCAACTCGATTCCGTGCTGCCGCTGAAGGTACCGCTGCAGCCCGTTGGCCTTGTGCATGACCTCCTCGAGTGCGTCGGGGTGAGTGATGGATGTGGCGTTGCGCACTGGGGGTCGCTGGTAAAAGATGCCGCCGGACATCCACACGTCCCCTGTCCAGTGCTTCACCTCCACGACGAGCACCACCTCCGACACGATGATCACGTCGATCTCACGGCACCTGCCATCGCTTTCGATGTACACCCGTCTCCGTAGATGAACTGCGCCCGTGTGGTAGCCGAACGTTTCGGCCATCTCCGACACCGCCACTTCCGCGTCCAACGCCGCCCGAAAGCGCGCCGCGTCGCTATCCATGTCGCGCAACGTCGCGACCGAACGGTGGTTCCAGCCCGTCCAAGCGCGCTGCAGATGCGCCACGAGCCCCGCCATGATGGACGAGAGAGAGAAAGACGGGACACAAGGCTACGCTATACGAGCACACGTGTAAAGGGGCGGGGTGCCCGTGAGGAGGGAACACACACACACGAGGATGCTGGGCGGTCGTGTGACGGGGGTGGAATGGTTGACCTGCAACCGGGGGGTAGGCCTAGACGTCACGCTCATCGGAAGGCCGTTTGTGATCGATTTCGCTGGCGTCGTGAGATGTCACGCTTTCCGCCTGACTTTGCCACGAGTCTCACGCCATCGACTTTCATCCCTGGTTGCGCGCCGTCGATCCCCTTCAGCATGTCGTACACCGTGAGGGCGCCGACCGCCGCACTTACAAGGGCCTCCATCTCCACGCCGGTGCGGTGGTGCGTGGCCACGGACACGACGACGGCCGCGCGCCTCATTTGAGGCGACAAGCCGAAGACGTGGGCGTGACACTTCGTGAGGGGCAGCGGGTGGCACAGCGGAATCAACGAAGAACACGACTTCGCTGCCATCACGGCGGCAACGACGGCGGTCGCGGCGACCAACCCTTTTTTGGAACTGGCGAACGAAAACGGGCGCCATCTTTCCCCCGCCGATCGCTCTCGTGCGACACTCCGCAGCGCGGAGAGAGCCACGGCATCTGACGGTGGCACGTCCGTAAGCCGGTCTCTCAGGGGAGGGAGGGAGCATCCAGCACGGCCAGCACGGCGCCCCCCTCGCGCAGAGGGTTGCGGTGATGCCGCGGCGCGTCGAATGACGGCGGCGACCGCAGGGGGGAACTGAAGCGTCGCCACCGCGGTCGCCTCGCGCTGCGTGGCCACCTTGGCGCCCACGTCGACCATCACGGGGACGTTGCCGGCCGCGTCGATATGCGTACCCAGTTGGCGGTGTGACGAGGTGAGGAGCGCGACCCAAGGCAGCGGCGGGGCGCCTCGGATGGGAAGGTCGCCACAAGCAACGAGCAGATGGCGCAGAAGAAACCGGCCGCGCGGAACGGACGTCATTCGAACCGCAAAACTAAACACTCTCTTTCTCTCTGTTGTAGGGGGGCGGTCTGCGCGGCATCAACCCGGTGGCCCACGATTTACAAAATCCGGTGTGGAGGCTCTCTCGCACCCGTTGCGGTCGAACAACGGGGGAGAAAACAAACAGAAACAACGATGAATAAGTAGCCGCTAACCCATTTCGGACGGTGAAGGGGGAAAAGGGGATGATCGCAGCATATTTAGCGGCGCCTTGCCTCTCGTCGCGGTTTGGACCGACTGCGACGAGCTGAAGAGTGCCGGCGACGGTTGTCGTCGTTTCCTTTCCGACTCTTCTCGTCGTCCCCTTTCCGACGCCGCTGCGGACTGCGCCCCCGGCGGCCACCAGCGTCGCGGCTATCGTCGCGGTGCCGCTTCTTGCTGTCCCGGCGGGTTCGTTGTCTGCGCGGCGATTTACTCCGTGCAGTCCGTTTCGGCGACCGGCTCCGCCGCCGCGGGGAGCGCCCTTTCCGTGGCGACGAGGCGGCGCTGTCGTCCCGGCGGCTGCGATCACCCGACGACGACCGCCCGTGCGGCTTGGCGTGGCTGTTGTCGATGGGCGGCGCCGGAGGGGGGGCCGCGGGCTGGACTGGTGGCGGGGGTGTGCTGGCCGGCGCCGCGGGAAGCGGCCGTGGGGGAGGCGCTTGCGCGACGAGCGGCCTCGGTGGGGGGGCCTGAGCAACGAGGGGTCTCGGCGGGCCTTGTGGAACCAACGGTTTTGGTGCCTGCTTGCGCTGTATGACGGGTAGTGGACGCAGCAACTCGCGCTTCGCCGCCGCCGCCGCGAAACCCCGCAAGATGACCACTCCGTTCACGGACGCCGGTTCCACGTCGCTCCCCGCGTCGACGGTGGTGCTCGAAGCCACGAATGCCAACGTGGCCGCACCGCCTTCTGCAGGAGGATCCGTCGATTCCGCCGGGGGGTCAGGCATCCGTGTATCGACATCGGCGTTCGCCTCCGCCGGTTGCTCTGCGGTCACGTTGCTGGTGGGAAGCGGGGCCACGTTGGCATTCGTGGCTTCCTCTTCGTTTTCCAGTGGCGGTGCGGCCGCCGTTGTCGAGGCTGAAGCAACCTCCGGGTTCGATTCGGCCAGCGACGCTGATTGTTGGACGGTGATGGGCTTCCGATCCTTCGACGCGGCCCGTGACGACGCTGCTGAGGAGGACGACGACGATGATGAGGACGATGAGCTCCTCGAACTTTCGGACGACGACGACGACGACGCCAGCAGTGTGGCCGCGTCGAGCCGCCCGCCGTTGCTGTGGCCTTGCGTCCCGGGCATCGTGGAGAACAACGCGGTGACGGCGTTCTGTGCGGCCACGGTGTCGCTGCTTGGACCCTCGGCGGCCACTCGGTCCGTGCCGCGTGCCGCCGCCTCGCTCGCGACGATTTGTTTCGACAGGGCCTGGATCTCTGCCTCGCTCATCATGTGCAATTGGACGAGGCGTGCGGCGGCCAATTGCTTTACCTGCTGTTCCGAGCGGTGCGTCTGGCAGCAGGTCTTGCGGGTGCACCGTTGGTTGGCTAAGTAGAAGGTGCAGATTGGCTTGTCGAACATCGGGACGACGCAGTCGGCGTTCCGCAGCTCCTCCATGTCGATGCCGATAACGTACGACACCCCCTCGCGGCAGTGCGTGATACGCTTCACGTTGAGTGGGCTCGGTACGAAGTCTTTCACCCAGACCGTCATGTTCGTCAACGACGCCAGGTAAACTTTAAAACGATTGCCATGTTGAAACTCGTACATAATGTCGCCGGGTACTTCGACAGGCAAGGGGCCCAGCTCGTCCGGGGGAAAGCGGCCGCCATCGTCAGGCACCCCGACGACCGGAGCTCCGTAATAGCCGAATGGTGGCGGTGGCGGCGGCATGCCCCCCATCATGTGCATGCCGTAGGGCGGGGCGACGTTGGGGTACCCGTAGGGGGGAAGATAGCCGCCCCCTCCGTAACCCGCCGCGGCGGCCATCGCCATGGGGTTCATCATGATGGAATAGCCGGAAGGGTCCAGCCACGCGCCGGACGCGTAAGAGGGAATGCCGGAGGGCGGCGGCGGCGGAGGGGGAGGCGCTCCGCCGCCGATGACGATGCCGGGGGCCACCATCGCCGCCGTTGCGCCAGGGAGCGCACCCGTCCGGTTTCCAAACGGCCCGGCGCCGCCGGGAACGTACGCACGCGATTTGATGAAGTCGGGCTGCGCCCTCGCCTGCTGCCGGAATTGTTGGACTTCAGCGGTGACGTCGTCGGCGGTGAGGTACAGCATCCCCGGCATGCGCATCGGTGGGAAGGGCACCTGGGCTTTTTTCAACGTCTCCCCGCAAATGGGCGCCGGCAGCAGGTAGACGGCCGCCTTGAGAGTGCGGTCGTTGACCTGATCGAGCAGCACCACGGGCTCGGAGGAAAGCGTCGCCGGTTCGGCAGGGTCCGGCTTCTGGGTGGGCAGCCATAGCGTCAGTCCGTCACGAACGCAAAGAAATGTCTTCGACATGGATCAATGTGCGTGTGGTATGGCACAGTCTCGCGGACGCGCGTGTTGAGTATTGATAGGCGATACTCAAAGCGAGAGATGAGTGGTGGTAGGGCTTTGGTTTCCCTCACCCAATGTCAACCGGTGAGCGAGTCTAGAGAGAATCGTCCACTGACTGAAGGCACACGTTTGGTGCGGTCTCAGTCGCTCGCAGACAGAGAATCGGCTAAGTCACCCTTCCGTGTCAGTTCGAAGTCCCTAGCTCGTGGACCGTGTCTGGGAACAACGGAAGACTGCGGACGACGAAGAGAAAAACACCCGAACGAAACAAAGTGATCGACGCTGTTTAGCACGTGGCAGTTTAAAAAAAATGCGTGAGAATGCTGAACTGTTTGACGGCGAAGCGACACGACAGGGGGGGTTAACAAGCAAGGGTTCGCATTGGACAAACCACCGACCATTCGTCGTCGTAGGCGAAGTAGTAGTGGTAGGGTTAGGGTGACGCCACTCACGGAACGACCATGGGAACAGGGGCGTGGAAGGCACATTCCCCCCTATGATAATTTGCATTCACGAAAAGAGCGCGAGTCGAAGAAGAATGAAACACATCAGACACAAAAAAATGTGAAGTTCACTCATAATACCAATAATCGACAAATGCAGGAAGCTCCAAAGAAAAACAATTGATCGATTCCCCTCCTTCCCTTCAATGATTAATAATGGTGTCTGCGATGTCGGGCTGCTCCGCAAGCGGCGCGACCCGGCGACGGTGCATCGCGCCAAGGGTCAGCAGTACCCGAGCGGCGGTTCGCTCGCCCCATTTGATGAGCCGCTTGAGCCCCTCGTAGCGCATGAAGTAGCGCCGTTCCGAGACGGTCGACGAGCACATGTCAATGAGGATCATGGCCGCGTGGTTTTGTAGGAGCACAATGACTTGGTCTACAAAGCTGTCGAAGCCGCCAAGGCCTGCCTGCACGGAGACGTCGAGCCCCGCGAAGTACTCTGCCAGAAGGCTGATGTCATACTGGTAGAGGTCGTCCAGCGTCTCAAAGGAGGTGTAGCCCGTGCACGTTCGCGTTCCTTCGAGGCTCGGTTCCATGTCGTCCAAGTTCGCGCGTGCCGTCGCCGGTTCTGCAAGCGATGTTCCTCCATACCCACGATCCACTCTTGGCGCTGGCTCACGATCGGCGGCGGCCGGCGGGGGCGGGGGCCTCGCGGCGGTGTCAGATCCGTCGGCGGACGGGGGCGACGACGAGCTGCCTCCCGTGCCGCCCAAACGGTTCGACGAGAAAGAGTCACATCGCAGGGCGGCCGCCTCGGCGTCGCCCCGAGGAGCGGGAGGGACGACGTCTCGGTTGTCGTCGGGGGAGGGTGTCACGGCTACCGTGGTCGCCCCTCCGGAAGCCGTCAGGGCGGGTTCGGCTAGCGTTGCGTCCGGCTGCTTGGAGAGCCCAATGACGCGGGCGAATGACCCGCTCCAGCCTGATGAGTACGAGCCACCAGGTAGAGGACCTCCCTGAGACGCGCTGTGGTTGGCGCTTCCCGCGGTTGTGGGTGCCGGAAGTCCCGCCGTTGGCGAGCGGCTAGCCCGTCGTCCACGTGGCAGTCTCTCGTGGCCGCCTGCGAACGTGCCCACATGCCGGACCTCGACGGGCAGCGAGGTGCAAATGAAGTAAGCGACCTCCACGGCGGGATGGCCGCCCCCGAACGACTGCATGTCGACGGCGCACACCTCGACGGGGACGGCCGCATTCGGCAGTCCCGCGGACTCAGAGACGTCCAGATTGCCCGACGCTTGGTTGGTGTAATCGCCGGAGAAGGTTGCCCCGCCAAACGGATTGTGCATGTGCGGCACGTCCTGAGTAGAATGCAACGTGCATCCCGCTTGATTCGCCATATTCTTCCCAACGCTGCTGCCACTACCACCTTGCGTCGGCGTCGCGTGTGCGATCGACGCACGGAACGCAACATTCTTGTAGTGAAAGTCGCCGTGGAGGAGCGTCGGCCGCGACCCCGCGAGGGCCACCGCCGCGGTGCGAATTCTCGCCCACTCCCGATGAATGTGGCAGATGGTGGCGATGACTCGGTCGACGCGCACGATGGGGAAGTACTCGGCCCACTCCTTCACGCACTGGCTGAGGTCGCAAAGCGAAAAGTCCGCTACGTGACGATTGGACGGACCGCAGCGGTGAATAATCTGTGGAATGGTCGCCGGAAGCGTTGACCGCAACCGAGCGAGCACGGACTCGCGCCGGTGATCGGCGTGAAGGCTTACGCCTGAGCGGCAGATGCGATTGTGCTCCAAAATCAGATCGGAGAGCACTCGCTTCGTTGCGATCGATTTCACAGAAGCGACGTTCGCGCCAACCCCCGACGCGGCCCCCGATGCGACCCCCTCAACCATGTGGGCGGAAGAGACCACCACCGCTGGGGTTCGCCCACGGTCGTCAACGGTGTTGGTGCTGCGTCCCGGTGCGCACCAGCACTGACTGTGTAGCTCCGAGATGGCGGATAGACAGGAACTGATGAGCACGCGATCGCTCAGGCCGATGTCGTCGCCGTGCGCGAAGCTGAATCCGTGCCGCGTCAGGTCGGTGAGGCCGACGACGGCGGTGCTGCCACTGCCGCTGCCGCAGCACACGTAGGATAGTAAGCCAGGATCGCCTCGATCGAAGACCGAGATGAACAGGGGCTCTGGGGTCAGGAAGCGCGTCAGCCGGCTTCCTGCGACCGCCACCGGGGAGCCTCCCGCGGCACGCCGGGCGAGAATCGTCGCCGCGGATCCCGACAGCCCCCCGATGGTCGATCCCCCGCCCGCCCCATCGGAGAGCACCGACGCCGGTCGGCCGCCGACGCCACCATACCGCGGTGGGTGCCCGCTACTAGCGGTCAGCAGAGGCCGCGCGACTGCGTAGAAAATCACCTCGTGTCGGTACATTTCCTCCGCCGTCGCGTGAATCAAATGGCGCGCCAAGCGGATGATTAGCGACGGCGTGTCGACGCGCCTCGTGTCATAGTGCTTTAGCACGAAGACGCTCGGCGGTGCCTGCGGCCCTTGGTGCAGCAGCGGTGAGAAGTGACACCCGGACCCCACGGGCGACAGCTGTCCCGAGGCGGTCATGGTCCAGGAGCCGCTGCGCGACAGTAGGAGTTCGCGGTGTCCCTCGGCGGCCGTGCCGTCACCATCGTCGTCGCTGCTGCTGCTCTCCGCGCAGCAACGGCATCGCAGCGACATCATCAGTGCCCTCTTCAACCGCAAAACCAAGGGTGAGGAGGAGCCGTCAGTACGATGCGACGATGGAGGCACGTTAGCGACGTCGTGGAGGGACACGTGGAACCCCCCCGCCTCCTCCTCGCCACCGCCGCGACTGGGCGATTCCTCCCTACCTAGCGGTGTGGTGGCCTCGCCGTGGCCGGCCGTTCCGCGCGGCCCGGTGGTGCCGCTGAGGGCCGCC
>ERZ1292633.1162-Hain-H41-02um-R1-1162-length-28853-cov-9_pt1 | contig 28853 bp, 29 predicted proteins | sample MGYA00564406_ERZ1292633 | MGnify/ENA primary metagenome ERZ1292633 (study PRJEB36523, sample SAMEA6512639) | groundwater metagenome | collected 2019-01-08 | study: AquaDiva: Metagenomics assemblies of 32 groundwater samples | reverse complement strand
ATCGTGTTCTACCAGGCCGGGGTGCAGACGGTGATCACCCTGGCGGCGATCTACGCCGAACAGGCGATGGGCTTCAATACCAAGGACACGCTCATGCTGGTGCTGGTGGTCAACGTTACCGCCGCGCTGGGCGCGTTTTTTCTCGGCAACGTGCAGGATCGCATCGGCCACGTCCCGACCATAGCGCTCACGCTCGCGGGCTGGATCGCGACCGTGCTGATTGTTTGGGTGGCCGACACGCGGCCGCTGTTCTGGATCGCGGCCAACCTCGCCGGCTTGTGCCTGGGCGCCTCGCAGTCGGCGGGCCGCGCGCTGGTCGGTTATCTGAGCCCCAGCGCGCGCCGCGCCGAGTTCTTCGGGCTGTGGGGGCTGGCGACGAACCTGTCTTCCATCCTCGGCCCTATCACCTACGGCGCGGTGAGTTGGATGTCGCAGGGCAACCACCGCCTCGCCATGCTCATCACCGGCGCCTTCTTCGTGGTCGGATTGCTGCTTCTCCATGGTATCGACGCGCGCCGCGGCCGGCGCGCTGCGCTGGAGAACGCGTAAGCACCAGGTTACAGGGTCTTACGGAAGCTGGGCGGAGGGCATGCGCGCGCGTATGGTTTCGCTGTAGCGTTGCAGGAATTCGGAGTTGCGGTTGTGCTCGTAATGGAGCGGCCGCGGCAGCATCGCCGCCAGCCGCGCCGCCTGATCCGCGTTCAAGCCGGCCGCGCTGACGTTGTAATAATGCCGGGCCGCGGCTTCGGCGCCGAAGACGCCATTGCCCCACTCGGCGACATTCAGATAAATCTCCAGAATGCGCTCCTTGTCCAGCAGCATCTCCAGCATCCAGGTGATGACGGCCTCCTGCCCTTTGCGCCACAGGCTTTTCTCGCCGGAGAGGAACAGGTTCTTGGCCAGCTGCTGGCTGATGGTGGAGCCGCCGGCGACCACCTTTCCGCGTTTCTGGTTTTTTTCCAGCGCTTTCTGTATGCCCTCCCAGTCGAAACCGTCGTGCTCGGAGAATTTGGCGTCCTCGGCTACGATCACCGCGCGTTTCAATTCGTCGGAGATGCGGGCGTAACTTGCCCACTGTTGCTTCAGCTTCGCCTTGGGGTCCTTTTCGCGCAGGCGTTCCAGGCGCGCCTGCATGAAGCGGGTGTCCTGGGGGTTGTGTCCGGCCCAGTACCAGATATGGGCGGCAAACCAGCTCTGGTACAGCAGCAGTGCGATGAACAATATACCCAGCGTGTAGCAGAACGCCTTCCACAGCCGCATCAGAGCACGCTTGATCGCGCGAGCCATACTCAATCTGTTGCTTGCCGGAGCAGCTTCAGTGCCGGCGCGGTGTGCGGGCGCACGCCGCGCCAGATAAAGAACGACTCCGCCGCCTGCTCCACCAGCATGCCGAATCCGTCGGCGAGCGTCGCCGCGCCCTCGACGCGCGCAAAGGCAAGAAAAGGCGTTTCACCCTTGCCGTACATCATGTCGTAGGCCAGCGCGCCTTGAGCGAATACGCCACGCGGCAGTGGCGGCAGCGCGCCGGTGAGGCTCGCCGAGGTGGCATTTATGACGAGATCGAACTGCCCGCCGGCGAGCGCGGCGTAGGTGGCCGCCTCGAGACTACCGCCGAAGTTGTGCGCAAGCCCTTGGGCTTTGCCAAGCGTGCGGTTGGCGAGTACCAAGCGCGCCGGTTGCTGCTCGAGCAGAGGCGTGATCACGCCACGCGCCGCGCCACCCGCGCCCAGCAACAATACGCGCCGTCCGGTGATGGCGCAGCCGAGATTGCGTGTGACGTCGTTGACCAGTCCCGTACCGTCGGTGTTGTCGCCAAAGATCGCGGTGCCCTCGAATTTCAGCGTATTCACTGCCTGCGCCGCGCGCGCGCGTTCGGACAGCCGGGTCGCGTAGCCGAATGCTTCACCCTTGAACGGCAGCGTAACGTTGACACCACGTCCGCCGAGGGAATGGAATGCTTCGACGGTCGCTATGAACCCGTCTGTCGGTGCGAGCAGCCGCTCATAAGTCATATCCTGTCCGGTCTGGCGTGCAAACTCGGCATGGATCTGCGGCGACTTGCTGTGCGCGACGGGATTGCCGATGACGGCGTATCGGTCCGGCATGGTGGAGAATCACTCTCCGAACAGTTTGTCACCCGGCGCGAAGGTCCAGGTACGAGTGATGACGAGAATGTCCGTGTCGCGGCTGATATTGGCGGGGAAGCCGGCGTAAGGCGAGGCCATTTTCACGATGCGCTCGGCAGCGCGGTCGAGAATCTGATGCCCGGAGGAGCGCTGCACTTCGACGGCGTCGAGATTGCCGTCCGCTCTGATGGATACGCTGAGTAGCAGACTGCCATAGATTCGGCCGCGCGCACCGTCCGGATAGTTAAGGTTGCCGATGCGCTCGACCTTGAGGCGCCAGTCCTCAACGTACTGCGCAAAACGGTACTCCTGTGCACGCGAGCCTATGAACTGCTTGCGCGGGCGCTTGTTGTATTGATCGAGCTGACGCGAAATCTGCGCCTCCATGCGCGCGATCGCCAGGGCGCCGGTGGCAAGGTCCTGGCCCGATGCCTGCGGCTGTGGCGCCTCCGCGGCGGACGCCGTTCTTGGCTGCTCGGTGGCGTTCACGCTTTTCGCCGACTGCAATTGACTCATCATCTTCAGTTGTTGCGCCTCAAGTTCCTTTACTCGGCGCGCCGCGCGTTTGGCATCGGCGCCAGGCGCGGCCTCTTTCAGCACCGGTAGCGGCGTCTTGGCGCGGCGGTTCTCGTCGGTATTGCCGCCGCCGTCCAGATTAGCTTGCGCCAGCACGTCGGCCTTGGCCGGCTTCGCGCGGGTCTTGCTGTTGACCAGCACCACCTCCAGCGGCTGGGAGAGATACTTGTCGAGGAGGATGTCGGGCAGTTTGAAATGGATCGACAACGCTACCGCGTGCAGCATAATGGATAGGCCCAGCGCGAGCGTGAAACTGCGCGACGACGGATCCATGCCGGCCATGAACTCAGGCCAGCGTATGCGCATGGAACCGAGTGAGTTAGCGCTGCGCAATCAGACCTCAAAAATGATTGAAATCAACGTATTTTATGCTTTTCGAGAGAATTTATCTTAACTTTTAATCAAAGGCCGTGGTGAAGCTGTGCGGCGGGAACCTGCGGCCGGGAAACCGGGGCGGCACCAAGAGCTGCTTTCATAGGTCCGCGCATGCGACACAGCGCCTTCTGCCTGCCCTAGCCCTCTGCCGATTCCTTGAATCGGGCTTTGACCGAGTTATCGATCAAATCTATCCCCTCGATCTCGAGCAGCACGCGGCTGCCCACCGCCAGCTCCGGCAGCGAGGGCACGCGGACATACAGCGGAATTCCCTCGAACTTGACCAAATTATCGCGCAGCACCTGTGCCTTGGATAGCGTCACCCGCTCCTGCAGTAGCCAGCGCAGGCACCAGTAATGCTCCATTTTCCCCTGGAATTGGTCATAGGCGGCATAGTTCAGTTCGAACTCGCGCATCGCCGCGAGCAAATCGGCGGAATTCTTGCCAAACGGTGGCGTCGAGCCCGAGAGGCAGGCGAGCAGCTGCCATTGGTTTAACAGATCGATGTAGCGGCGCAGCGGCGAACTCGCCCAAACGTAATGTGACACGCCCAGCCCCTGGTGCGGAGAGGCCACGGTAGTCATGCGCACCTTGCCGTTGGATTGCGCGCGGTAGATGGCAGGCACGCCGCGGTCGGCGAGCAGCCTGCCCCAGTTGTTGTTGGCGCTGATCATCAGTTCCGACACCAGCTTGTCGAGCGGTGCGCCGCGCTTGCGCTCGACGATGCTGACGCGCTCGTCTATGACGTAGAAATTGTAATCGATGCGATCCTGATGCGCCGCGGGTTTGCCCCGTGCTGCCTCCAGTTCGAGCGCGAGTTGCCACAGGAAAAACAGCTCTGCCTCGAACGGCAGCTCGCCGCGTTCCTCCCCGGCGAGAAAGGCCGCGTCCAGTGCCTCCACTTGATGATGGCGCAGGTTGGCGGCGATCTTCACGCGCTCGACGCGGGTTTCCTGCCCCTCCACCATATGCGACAAGGGATTGATGTCCAGGTACAGCGACACCGCCGGGCACTCGCGCCCCTCGGCGAGGGTGTAGCGTTCTATCACCTGCGGCGGCAGCATGGTGATCTTCTGTCCCGGGATGTAGGCAGTGGACAGACGCGCGCGCGCGATCTTGTCCATCGCGGATCCGGGTGCGAAACCCAACCCCGGGGCGGCAATGTGAATGCCGACGCGATAGCGGCCGTTGGCAAGTCGCGTCAGCGAAAATGCATCGTCGATTTCAGTGGTGCTGGCATCGTCCAGGCTGAAGGCCGCGACGTCGGCCAACGGCAGGCTGGGCGGCTCGTCTGCGGCGATGCTCTCAAATACCCCGCTATCGCGAGGAAAGTACTCGAATAGAAACGCCCCCAGATGGTAGTCGTGGCTGGAGGGTAAAGCGCCGGCGCGCTCGATGAGCTTTGCGGCCGACAGCCCGCTCGCTTCGCAGGCCAGCTCCAGGGCCTTGGTCTCGATGCGATTGCGATCGGGCTGGTACAACAACCGCGGCAGCATGGCGTGCAGCGCTTCGGGCACGGTGCCGCGCTGCAGTGCGTCCGCCCAGGCCCGGATTTGGGCCTCCTGCGTTCGTTTTTTTTCAACGCCCGCAAGCGCCGCCTTGAGCGTGTCGGCGGGGGCGGCGCGGAAGCGACCCTTGCCCTTGCGATAGAAGTACATTGGTGCCGATTGAAGCTTGATCAGGATAGCCGCGGCCTCCAGCGCATTGGGCGCATGGCCGCAATATTCGCGCGCCAGGTCGGCGAAACCGAACTCCGCTTCGCCGCAGCATTGCCACAGGAAATCGGTATCGATCTCGGCGGCGAGCGCTTCGGCCTTGTCCATGAGTTCGGCGAGCGGCGGCATCTCGAAGCGTAACAACACGCTCGCCACCTTGATCTTGCTCCTCTTGCCGTGCGGCGCCTCCACCTGCAACGACGCATCGCCTTCGGCGAGCACGGTGCCGACCTTGAGTGAGCCGGTCTCTTCGTACAGCACGTTCATGAGATAAGGGCCGAAGGAATTGGATTGGTCGAGCGCCGCCGCCACACTTGACGGGCAGGTTGAAGGGCCTGGCGCCTGCACTGCGTCCGATTTAGCGCAGCAGGTTGAAATTATACGCTAGCAGCGCTTCGCCGCGCCGATGGAACGGCGCGCATATTCCGGGCGCGTCCGACCATGTCCCTGCCGCGGCTGTGCGAGTACAGAGTAGACTATGCAAAACGTGGCCAAACCAGGCTGCAACGTGGCGGAATTCGCGCACCTGCAGCGGAAAGGAATCGTATGAACGCAGTCGATGTGAGCATTTCCGAGGTCGGCCCGCGCGACGGGCTGCAGAATACCAAGAGTTTCATGCCGACCGCGGCGAAGAAGGCCTGGATCAGCGCCGAGGCCGCCGCCGGCGTGCACGAGATCGAGGTCTGCTCCTTCGTGCCGGCCAAGCTCATTCCGCAGTTCGTCGATGCCGAAGAAGTGCTCGCCCACGCCAATGCCATCCCCGGCTTGACGCCGGTGGTGCTGGTGCCCAACTTCAAAGGCTGCGAGCGCGCTCTCGCCGCCGGTGCGCGCCGTGTCACCGTGCCCATCTCCGTGTCCGAGGCGCACAGCATGAGCAACGTGCGCAAGACCACGGCGCAGGCGATTGAGGACTTCGCCCGCATGGCCGATCTGGTGAGATCGCAACCAGAAGGCAAACGAGCGCAACTGGTCGGCGCCTGCTCGACCGCCTTCGGCTGCTCGCTGCAGGGCGTGGTGGCAGAAGACGACGTGGTGCGCGTCGCGCTGGCATTGCGCGAAGCCGGGGCGGATGCCATCAGTCTGGCCGACACCGTGGGCTACGCCAATCCGCAGCAGGTGAAGCGCCTGTTCCAGAAAGTGCGCAAAGCCATCGGCGAGGACTTCGACATCGAAGCGCATTTTCACAACACCCGCGGCCTTGGACTTGCGAACGCGCTCGCCGCCTACGAGGTGGGCGTGCGCAATTTCGACAGCACCCTGGGCGGCTTGGGCGGCTGTCCCTGGGCGCCCGGCGCCTCCGGCAACGTGGTCACCGAGGACCTGGTGTTCATGTTCGAGTCCATGGGCGTGAAGACAGGCATCGACATCGGCAAGCTGATCGAGGTGCGCAAGACGGCGTTCGCGGGCCTGCCCGAGGCCGAGCTCTATGGCCATATTTCCAACGCCGGTCTGCCCAAGGGTTATCAACTGTTGTCGCACGCGGCATAAATCGTCCCGGATACTGGATCTGCGCAGCCCTAGGCCGCGCAAGTCGGGCCTCAGGCTCGCGCCGACCCCGCGAATTCGAGGATCAGCGGGATATGTTCGGGAAAGCTCTTCAGGCTGTGGTCGCCGCCTTCGATCACGATCTGTCGCGCGCCTTGGTATTTTTCCACCGCTTGGCGATAGTCGAGCACCTCGTCCCCGGTTTCCGCCAGCAGCAAGTAGCGCTGCGGGCGGACTGTGGGCAAGTAAAGTTGTTCCCACTGGCGCAGATGCTCTTCGGTGAGTTCATATTGCTGGTGGGTATGCAGGTTGCGCTGCACTCCGAGATACGCGCGCAAGTCCTCGTGCGGGTACACGGCCGGGTTGATCAAAACTGCGCGAAGATCGTGCCGCTCGGCGAGATAGGTGGAGTAGAAGCCGCCGAGCGAGCTGCCGATAAGGGTGATGGATTCGCGCGGGTGTTTCGTGATCCCGGCTTCGACCACTGCAATGGCGCGCTGGGGCAGGTGCGGCAGTGCCGGGCAGCAGTATTCGTCGCCCAGGCCGCGCTCCCCCATATAGCGTTTCAGCACCTGAGCCTTGTGCGAGCCGGGCGAACTGTTGAAGCCGTGCAGGTAGATCAGCATTTCAAATCGACACCGTCCCGCGCCCGAGTTCGATGACCCGGCCGGCGACGAAGATCTTCCCTGCCTCGTCCACGCTGAGACGCAGGCGGCAGGGGCGGCCGACATGGTCTCCCTGGTAGATGAGGCGCGTAATGGGCAGAGGTCTTTTCGCCGCGAGCATCCAGCCGCCGAGGTTGGCGCAGGCCGAGCCCGTGCCCGGGTCCTCTTCGATCGAGCCGGGGTGCTTGCTGAAGAAAAAGCGCGCCACGATCTGCTCGTCGCCAGTCTCGGCCCAGACGTAGATTTTGACCATGCCGGCCTCGTTGGCGTGGCGCTGGGCCAGCCGCGGCTCGGGCTGGCAACGCGCGACCGCATCAGGCGAGGTAAGCGGCACCAACAGCTGTTCATTGCCGGTGCTGACCCAGAGCGGCCGCTCGCCCAGGTCGCTCAGTGCGAGGCCGAGCATGTTCGCCAGGCTGTCGCGCGTTAGCCGCGCCGGGCGCGTTTTCGCCGCGTTTGCCTGCAGCGTGAAGACATCGCCCGTGGCGTTGACCGGTATGATCCCCGCGCTCATTTCCAGGCTGAGCGCGTTGCCGCAGTGTTTCAGCGCGCGGACTACGTAGGCCGAACCCAGTGTCGGGTGTCCGGCGAAAGGCATTTCGTTCGCCGGCGTGAAAATGCGCACCCGCGACGTCGCTTGCTCGGAGGGCAGCAGAAAGGTCGTCTCCGACAGATTGAATTGCAGCGCGAGCGCCTGCATCGCGGCGTCGTCCATGCCGCGGGCGTCCTCGAACACCGCCAGCGGATTACCGGCGAGACGCTCCTCGGCGAACACGTTGACGATGCGATAGTTGTATTCAGGCATTGGCACCCAGCCGATCGAGCAGTTTCTGGTGAATGCCGCCGAAACCGCCGTTGGACATGACCAGTACCTGGTCCCCGGGCTTGGCTTCGGCAACGATCGCGGCAACCAGCGTATCGAGATCGTCATGACAGACCGCCTTGGCGCCCAGCGGAGCGAGCGCGCCCGCGGGATTCCAGCCCAGGTTCGCGCCGTAGCAGTACACGAGATCGGCTTCGGCCAGGCTACCGGGGAGCGCATCTTTCATTCGCCCGAGCTTCATCGTATTGGACCGAGGTTCGAGCACCGCAAGGATGCGCGCTTTTCCAACCTTGTGTCGCAGGCCGGCCAAGGTAGTGGCAATCGCCGTTGGATGGTGGGCGAAGTCGTCATAGACCGCGACGCCACCCGCCGTGCCGCGCAGCTCCATGCGGCGCTTGACATTGTCGAAACGCCCTAGCGCTTCGCAGGCTGCGCCCGGGGCCACGCCCGCATGACGGGCGGCGGCGATGGCGGCCAGGGCATTGGCGCGATTGTGCTGGCCCAATAATTCCCACCGCACCTTGCCCTGCTCTTGTCCGGCCAGGCTGACGCGGAAAGCGTCGGCGCCCAGCGCTTCGGCCTGCCAACCGCCGCTGACGTCAAAGTATTCGATGGGAGTCCAGCGCCCTTGATTCAGTACTCGCGCCAGAGCCTGATCAGCACCGTTCGCCACAAGCAGGCCGGACTTCGGAACGGTTCGGACGAAATGATGAAATTGTTGCTCGATAGCAGCAAGATCACGAAAGATGTCGGCATGATCGAACTCTAGGTTATTCAAAACCGCAGTTTTCGGGTGGTAATGGACAAACTTGGAGCGCTTGTCGAAAAAGGCGGTGTCGTACTCGTCCGCCTCGATCACAAAAAACCGGGAATCGGTCAAGCGGGCGGAAGTTTCGAAGTTTTGCGGCACGCCCCCGATGAGAAAACCGGGACGCTTGCCGGCCGCCTCAAGGATCCAGGCGAGCATGGAAGACGTACTCGTTTTCCCATGGGTCCCAGCGACTGCGAGCACCCACTTCGCGGGCAAAATATTCTCCGCCAGCCATTGGGGACCGGAGATATAGGGCTCGCCACGGTCGAGGATTTCCTCTATAAGAGGGGTGCCGCGGGAAACGACATTGCCGATCACCCACAAGTCAGGTCTCAAGCTGATCTGGTCTGCGCCGTAGCCTTCGATCAGGTCTATGTCTTGGGCCTCGAGTTGCGTGCTCATCGGTGGATAGACGTTGGCATCGCAGCCGGTGACCTTGTGACCTGCCTGCCGGGCGATCGCGGCGATCCCGCCCATGAAAGTGCCGCAGATGCCGAGGATGTGGATGTGCATGAACAGTACCGTGGGTTTCTTCCGGGGTCTGTCACTCCGTGGAAGCGGGGAATCTGCTGTTAGACGCAGATTTCCCGGCCTTCGGCCTCGAAATGACACTGCCCGGGAGTTTACCGTATTTCGGTTGCAGCCCCGCTGGGCTATCATTCCTTTCCGCTTACGCGTGGAGCGCTGCCATGCCCAAGGAACAGAAGTCCAAGCAACAACATATGCGCACTCGGATCGCTGCAGCCGCCGCGCGCATCATGGCCGAGGATGGCGTCGAGGATTTCGCCATGGCCAAGCGCAAAGCGGCGCGCCAGCTTGGCGCCGGCGACCCCCAGTCCTTGCCCAATAACGACGAGATCGAGACCGAGCTGCGCCTGTACCAGTCGCTGTACCAGGGCGAGGAGCAGCGCGAGCGGGTCCGTTATCTGCGCAGTCAGGCGCTCGCGGCGATGGAGCAGCTCGCGGATTTCAAGCCCTACCTCATCGGCCCGGTGTTGAAGGGCACCGCCGGGCGCTACGCCGACATCGACCTGCAGGTATTTGCCGATAGCGGCAAGGAGCTGGAGATTTTTCTGCTAAACCGCAACATTCCCTACGAAACCTCGGAATCGCGTTATTACAGCGGGAATCAGGAGCGCGCAGTAAGCGTGTTGTCCATGGACTGGGAGGGCACCCCGGTCCGGGTCGCTGTCTACTGGCCGGACGATGAGCGCCGCGGCGTGAAGACCTCTCCCTTGGGGAAACCGCTCGAACGCGCCGGCCTGGATGCGGTCCGGACCCTGGTCGCCAGCGGTGAATAGACGGCTCCAAGCCGGCGTATTCCTGGTGGTGGCGGCAGTGGCCGGTCTTGCCGGCTTCTATTTCAACCGGGCGAGCCTGATCTCCCCAGCGGCCGAAGGTGCAACCCAGAGGTTGATGTCGGCATCGCTATCCGACTTAAGCGGCAAACCACAGACGTTCTCGCAGTGGCGCGGCAAAGTGCTGGTGGTGAATTTCTGGGCGACCTGGTGCGCACCCTGCAGGGAGGAAATCCCGGCGTTGATGAAAGTGCAAAGGCAATATGGTTCTAACGGCGTTAAAATTGTAGGCATTGCCTTGGATAACGCAGACAAAGTACGAGATTATGCTGCAGAGCTGCGCATCGACTATGCTCTGCTGATCGGTGGCGTGGAAACCCTGGACGTGGCCAAGGACTTGGGCAATCGCGCAGGCGTCCTGCCCTTTACCGTAGTGCTGGATCGAACCGGTAAAGTGATGCACGCCCATGCAGGAAAGCTGACCGAAGCCTCACTGGGCGCGATTCTGGCTCCATTGCTCTAGGATAGCCCATTGTAAACTCGACCAATTTCTCTCAACTTCTTCGAAAAACTGGACAAATAACACCTAATTACGGCAAACTCGCATATATGCCAAGAAAAGTATCCGGCGCGGTTGCGCCTGAAGCCGCAGCCCGCGCAAAGCGAGGTCCGAAGAAAATACTGGTATTGCACGGGCCCAATCTGAACCTGTTGGGTACCCGCGAGCCGGAGATCTATGGTCGCGAAACCTTGGCCGATATCGATCGGCGCTTGATCGCGCTAGGCAAAGCGGCAGGGGCGACCGTAATCTGTTTCCAGAGCAACCACGAGGGAGCGCTCATCGACCGGGTGCAACAGTCCAGGAAAGAGCAAGTCACCTCTATCATTATCAATCCCGCCGGATTCACCCATACCGGCGTCGCCCTGCGCGATGCGCTGGCGGGGGTAGCGATCCCGTTCATCGAAGTTCATCTATCCAACATCCACGCGCGTGAGCCGTTTCGCCGCCACTCCTATTTTTCCGATCAGGCGGCAGGAACGATTTGCGGCCTGGGCAGCTGCGGCTACGAGCTGGCGCTACGGTTCATTCTGCAGCAGGCCTAGCGTCTAGCGTCTGCGAATCCCGGCGCGCCGGGTGTTCGCCGCGCAGCAAGGAGGAACAGCCATGGATTTACGCAAACTGAAGAAATTGATCGACCTGGTGCAGGAATCGGGCATCTCCGAGCTGGAGGTCACCGAGGGCGAAGAAAAAGTCAAGATCGTCAAGAGCGGCGGCCCGGCTGTCGGCTATTCGGCTACCGCGCCGACTCCAGTTCCAGCGCCCGCATTGGCGCCGATGCTGGCGGCCACCCCTGCCGCGACCCAGGGTCACGTGGTCAAGTCACCCATGGTGGGCACTTTCTACCGTTCGCCCTCTCCTGGCGCCAAACCCTTTGTCGAGGTGGGCGACACAGTCAAGTCGGGCGACACCATCTGCATCATCGAGGCGATGAAGCTGCTGAACGAGATCGAGTGCGACAAGGACGGCGTCATCAAGGCGATACTCGTGGAAAATGGCCAGCCGGTCGAGTATGGCGAGCCTCTGGTGGTCATAGATTGAGGTGCGAGGAGCGAGGGGTGAGCCGGAACGCCCGAATCCTGGTTTCGCGCGCGCGCGCGCCAGCCGGTCGCCCTTGCCCGATTTCCTGGAATCCGGGCTATACGCCTGCCGAATTTACTCTTCCAAATGTTTAAAAAAGTCCTCATCGCCAACCGGGGCGAGATCGCCCTGCGCATCCAGCGCGCCTGCCGCGAATTGGGCATCAAGACCGTCATGGTGCATTCCGAAGCCGACAGCGAAGCCAAGTACGTCAAACTGGCCGATGAGTCGGTATGCATCGGCCCGGCGCCATCCTCGGCCAGTTACCTCAACATTCCGGCCATCATCAGCGCGGCGGAGGTGACCGATTCCGAGGCCATCCATCCGGGATACGGTTTCCTTTCCGAAAACGCCGACTTCGCCGAACGCGTCGAGAAAAGCGGCTTTGTTTTCATCGGTCCGCGTCCAGAGACCATACGCCTGATGGGCGACAAGATCAGCGCCAAGGCGGCGATGACCAAGGCGGGCGTGCCCTGCGTGCCCGGTGCCGAAGGGGCGCTGCCCGAGCAGAACGACGAAATCGTCAAGATCGCGCGCAAAGTCGGCTATCCGGTGATCATCAAAGCCGCGGGCGGTGGCGGCGGGCGCGGCATGCGCGTAGTGCACACCGAGGCGGCGCTGCTCGCGGCGGTAAACCTGACGCATCAGGAGGCCCAGGCCGCATTCGGCAATCCCGCGCTGTACCTGGAAAAATTCCTCGAAAACCCGCGCCACATCGAGATTCAGGTGCTCGCCGACGAATACAAGAACGCCGTCTACCTGGGCGAGCGCGATTGCTCCATGCAGCGGCGGCACCAGAAAATCATCGAAGAAGCGCCGGCGCCGGGCATGACCGAGCGTCAACGCATCCGCATCGGCGAACGCTGCACCGATGCCTGCCGCAAGATCGGCTATCGCGGCGTCGGCACGTTCGAGTTCCTGTACGAGGGCGGAGAGTTTTTTTTCATCGAAATGAACACGCGCATCCAGGTCGAGCACCCGGTCACCGAAATGATCACCGGTGTGGACCTGGTACAGGAGCAGATCCGCGTCGCCGCGGGGGAGAAGCTGCGCATCCGCCAGCGCGACGTGGTGCTGCGCGGGCATGCCATCGAGTGCCGCATTAATGCCGAGGACGCGTTCAAGTTCACGCCATCGCCCGGGCGCATCACCTCCTACCATCCGCCCGGCGGGCCCGGCATTCGTGTCGATTCGCACATCTACCAAGGCTACTTCGTGCCGCCCAACTACGATTCCCTGATCGGCAAGGTTATCGCCTACGGCGAAACGCGCGAGCAGGCGTTATGCCGCATGCGTATCGCGCTGTCGGAGATGGCGGTGCAGGGCATTCAGACCAACATTCCGCTGCATCAGGATCTGCTGCTCGACGAGCGCTTCGTCAAGGGTGGCACGAGCATCCATTATCTCGAGCAAAAGCTCGCGCAACAGAAGATCGAGAAAGGGTGATCCTCTGGCTTGGGTGTCGCTAATACTGCGTACCGACGCGCGTGTGGCTGATGAATTGAGTGACGCGCTGCTCGCGCAGGGCGCGCAGTCGGTCAGCGTGGAGGATGCCAATGCGGGCACTGCCGAGGAAGCGCCCCTCTACGGGGAGCCCGGCCTGCCCGTGGAAGACGCGTGGCCGCAAAGCCTGATCAAGGCGCTGTGCGCGCACGACACGGATCCGCTGCAACTCATCGCTGCAGCCTGCGCCCAGATTGGCCTGGCGCCGGTGCGGGAATACTGCGTTGAGCCGGTGGGAGATGAGGACTGGGTGCGGCTTAGCCAGTCGCAGTTCGAGCCGATCCGCATTTCGGACAAATTATGGATCGTGCCTTCCTGGGCGATCGCCCCCGACCCTCGCGCGGTCAACCTCGTGCTGGATCCCGGTCTTGCCTTCGGCACCGGCAGTCATCCCACCACGCGTTTGTGCCTGCGGTGGCTGGAGCGGATGATACGCGGCGGCGAACGCGTTCTGGACTATGGCTGCGGTTCGGGTATATTAGCCATTGCCGCGCTGCGCCTCGGCGCAGGGGAAGCGCTGGGCGTGGACGTCGATCCGCTGGCGCTGGTCGCGGCGCGCGCGAACGCCGCGCGCAACCAGGTCGACGCCCGTTTTATCAACACGGAGACGGCTTCCGATTTTCAGGCAGACCTCGTGGCCGCGAATATCCTTGCCAATCCGCTGATACTGCTTGCGCCACTGTTCGCGGGGTACCTGAGCCAAGGCGGGCGCATCGCCTTGTCCGGCATCCTCGAGATACAGACGGAGGAAGTGATGGCGGCGTACGCGCCCTGGTTCGCGCTGCGGGTCGGTGGCGTTGACGGGGGATGGGCGCTGCTTGAGGGCCTGAAGCGATGATCACCCACTGCCCATCCTGCCATACCCATTTTCGCGTGCACGCGGAGCAACTCGCCGCGCGCGCCGGGCAGGTGCGCTGCGGCAAGTGCAGCCGGGTATTCGACGCGCTGGAGCATTTGATCGAAGAGATCGCGCCGACTCGCGCGCCTGGATCAACCCCCGGGTTTGACGCCTTGCGCGTCGATACTTCCGAGGCAGAACATATGCCTCAGCCGGCTGCTACGCAAACGCAAGAACTCGGCGGGGAAGCGCAGAAGCGGGTAATTGCCGAGACTGCAGACGCTCGGGCAGAACCGCCAGAACCCGAAACGCCGCAAGCGACAAAATCGGAGCCCGCGATATCCGAACCGGCGAACTTCGATACTGCAGCGGCGACCGGCGCAAGCGCTTTCGATTTCGGACCGACCGTGACGGCGGAGTCGGCCAAGCCCGGGCGCCGCTGGCCCTGGCTAGTGGGCGCGCTCCTGTTGCTGCTCATGCTTCTGGCGCAAGCGGCGTATCAATACCGTAGCGCCATCGTCCTGCTTTTCCCGGAGACCAAACCCTATGCCGCCGCGCTGTGTGCGAACCTGGGCTGCGACCTGCCGCTGCCACGGCGCATCGAGCTGGTGAGCATTGAAGCCTCCGATCTGCAGGCGGACACGACCAATCCCAGCGTCATGGTGTTGTCTGCGACGCTCAAGAACCGCGCCATCTTCAATCAGCAACATCCCTCGCTCGAGCTGACCCTCACCAATGCCCAGGATCAGCCGCTAGTACGGCGCGTGCTCGCGCCGCAGGATTATTTCGGCAGGGCTGTCAGCACTCAGGCCGGGTTCGGCGCCAACACCGAAATCGCGATCAAGGTGTTCATCGAAGGATCGCAGGTCAAGGCTACCGGCTACCGGCTGTATCTGTTTTATCCCTGATGCCTTATTGCTTAACACCGTATAAATAGGAGAGGGCCAGCAATGGACAACACCCAACTCGCGGAACTACTCATGGGCATCGCCAAGGCCCAGGCCGCCGTCATCGACGCCATCGAGCGCGCCGAGCCCGGCTTCAAGAATAACCACGCCGTGCCCGTCCTCACCACCGCCGCCAACGTGCGCGCCGCCGTGCCGCGCATCCAGGACCTGCCCGCGCGCATATTGCTGCGCCTGCAGGGGCGGGCCGCGTTCGACGTCGCGCAGATCCGGCAGGACCTGGAGGCGGCGTTTGCTTCGCATGGTGCTGCGCCCGGCGCGTCTGCGGAGCCCGGGGCGAATCTTTCGCCGGCGGCTTTGCGGGCGGCGGCGAGGGTGCCGGGGGCGGCGCCCGCTGCGGCTGCACCGATACCTGCGGCGGCACCGGCTCCTGCCCCTGCAGCAGGCGGAGAGGAACTCGATTTCAGCGCCAAGTCCTGATTCGACAAATTCATTCGGGTCTGCGCGACATTTACTCGCTGTCGCGCCGAGCCACCGTTTGTTCCCGGGACCGGGGCTTTTCCCCGGTCGGAGACACCTTGATGGCTTCCGCCTCGTCCGGGTTAGGGATTAGAATAGCTCCAACCATGGATGACCTCGATTTTTTGGCCAAGCCTACGCCCCGCCCCGAGGCGGTCGCACGCGCCACAGCCCAGGTTGCCGCGCAGAGCCCCCTGTACCAGCCCGCCATCGCGCTGGAATTTTTCAAATCCGCCGGAACGATCGAAGAGAAACCGGGCGGCAAGCCTATCTTCTCCGAAAACGAGAAGGCCGGGGGTTTGTTCTCCAAGGGCGCGCGCATGTACCTGCTGCTGGAAGGCGAAATCGGGCTGATGATCCGAAACAAATTTTTCGGGGTGGTGAAGCCGGGCGACATATTCGGCGAGCTGGCGGTGATTGCCGGGTTGCCGCGAAGCGCGACGGCGATGGCCAAGATCAACTGCCGCGTGTTGTCGCTGGACGAAAAACAGTTTCACGCCGCGCTGGAAAAGAAGCCCGAATTCGCGCTGATGCTGATGAGCAGCATGGTGCAGCGTCTGCGCCAGAGCATCGCGAAATTGGGCACTGCCCGCCCGGCAGCAGACGCTCCCGCCGAGCGCAGCGACATCCTCGACCGGAAGACGCTCGCCGGTCTGCAAGGCGAACTCGCCGCGCAGGAGCCCGCCGGTTTCCCGGCAGGCAAGGTGATCATGAGCGCAGGCGCGGTAGGCGCGTTCATGTATGTCGTATTGGAGGGCCGCGTCGCCATCTTGGTGGACAACAGCGTGGTCGAACGCGTCGGACCGGGCGGGATTTTCGGCGAGATGGCGCTCGTCGACCGCTCCGCGCGCGCGGCCTCGGCGACCGCGGAAACCGACTGCAGACTGCTGGCGATCAACCGCACCGACTTCATCAACCTGGTCAAGGCGAAACCCGCGTTCGGCGCGTCGCTGCTGAAATCGATCGCCCTGCGCATGCAGCAGCTCGCGCTGCAGGTGGCGCAGTTGCAGGCCTGACCGGCCTGCGCTCGCGTCATTCGATAGTAACCCCGGCCTGCTTCATCAGCCGCGCGTACTTCGCCAGTTGATCGAGCGTCGCGGTGCCGGTCCGGCGGGCATCCGTCTCAGCCCACTGTGTTCTCGGCTACATCGACGCGCACGGCTTCGCGGCCGAGGGCGGCGATTACAGCACGGGCGTAACGTTCGGCCCAGTCACCGCCTTCAGCGAAGCGTTTCTCGCCCGCCGCGCGCGCGACCTCCAGAACCTTGTCGAGGATGAGTACCTTCCCGACCATGCTTCTGGGGGTGCAGCCGAATTCCTCAAACTGCTGGCCCAGCCAAACCTGGGCGTCATCCGCCGTGCGCGGGTTCTTCTCGCCTGAGGGAATTCTGAACTCGTAATCGCGATTCCGGGCAAACGATACGGTAACGATGCCTCGCATGTAGATTACTCCCCCATATATTTACCGGCATCATTCTACTGCAGGTCAGGCCGCGCTGCGGCGGAAAGCGCGGAGCTAGGCGAGCCCCGCGATGCCGAGCTCGGCGGCCAGCTGGTTCAGCTTGCCCATCAGTCCGGCTGCGATCGGGATGCCGTCGCGCGTATAGGCGATGCGCTTCGCCTGGCTTTGTTCCCCCCTGCAGCCAGACGCGCTCCACCCCGGGCACGCGGCGGTTGCGCTTCGTCGTGTCCGACACTGCACACTCTGGCCGATGATTGTACGGCGGCAATCCGGCAAAGACAACAATCGTTCTTGCCCGCCGTTTTTGCATGGCCGGCGTGACGCGCGCCGCAACAGCAAAAATGAATTGACCCCGATCGGACGCATTCTTACACTGGGTTCGATCAGACAGCACAGGATGGAAAATGGATTTCTCCCTGACGCAAGAGCAGCAGGTCATGGCGGATACCGCCCGCCGCTTCGCGCAGCAAAAACTCAAACCTGGATACCGGTCACGCGAGTCCGCCGGATGCATCGAGCGAACCTTGGTGCAGGAAATGGGAGCGCTGGGGTTTCTCGGCGCGGAATTGCCGCAAGCGCAAGGTGGCCTGGGCGCAGACTGCGTCACCAGCGGACTGTTGCTGGAGGAGATCGCCGCGGGCGATTTCAATGTTGGTTACCTCAACCTGCTGGTGTCGCTATGCGGCCAGATCATCGCCCGGTACGCTACGCCGGAAACGGCGCGGGAATGGTTGCCGCGGGTGATAGCCGGCACCGCGCTGCCGGCGCTGGCGCTGACCGAACCCCACGCCGGCTCGGATGCAGCGCGCCTGAAACTCAAGGCGCGCGCCGACGGCGACGGCTACCTGCTCGACGGAGAGAAGACCTCCATTTCGCTCGCGACCCAGGCTGACGTTGCCGTCGTCTTCGCCCGCACTGGATCCGAAGCCGACGGCGCGAAGGGGATCAGCGCCTTTCTGGTCGAGCTGAATACAGCGGGCATTTCGCGCAGCGCTTTCGACGACCTTGGCTCGCGCGCCGTGGGGCGCGGTTCGATTTTTTTCGACGGCGTGCGCGTGCCGCGCCGCCATCTGCTTGGAGAAGCCAACCGCGGTTTTGTCCAGGTCATGCACGGCTTCGATTACAGCCGCGCACTGATCGGGCTGCAATGCCTGGCTCTCGCGCGGACTTCGCTGGACGAGACCTGGCCTTATTGCGCTGAACGCAATGCATTCGGCAAGCCGCTCACCGCGTTCCAAGGCGTCACCTTCCCGCTGGCAGAGTGCGAGACCCAGTACCAGGCGGCGCGCTGGCTGTGCCTGCGCACGCTCTGGCTGCGGGACCAGGGACTGCCGCACTCGGCCGAGGCCGCCATGTGCAAATGGTGGGCGCCCAAGCTCGCCGCCGAGATCGTGCAGCAATGCCTCCTCACCCACGGCCACGGCGGATATTCGAGCAGCCTTCCGTTTGAGCAGCGGCTGCGCGACGTGCTCGGCTTGCAGATTGGGGATGGCACGGCACAGATCATGAAAATGATCATCGCGCGCCAGATGACGGGCGGCGGGGTCTGACCGGGATGGCCACTCTTTATCTGGTCCGTCACGGCCAGGCTTCCTTCGCCGCTGCGAACTACGACCGCTTGAGTTCGCTCGGCCGGCAACAGTCGGTCTGGCTGGGCGAATACTTCGCCGAACGCGGCATCGTATTTTCACGCGCGGTCTGCGGCACGCTGGAACGCCAGCGCCAGACGGCGCGCGCGATCCTGGAAACCATGGGTTCCGGCCTAAGGGCCGAGGAGCACCCCGGCTGGAACGAGTATTCGGGCGAAGCGCTGTACCAGGCCTACCTTGGCGACGAATGGGCGCGGGCCCGCGCCACAGGCGATGTGCGCGCGGTCTACCGCACCATCAAGGCCGCGCTCGAGGCCTGGTCGGAAGACAGGCTGCAAGGTCCGCTGCCGGAGACCTGGCGCGGCTTCGGCGAGCGCATTGCCGCAGCCACGCAAAGCGCCTGCGCCGGGCTGCCCAACGATGCCATTGTGCTTGCCACGAGCTCGGGCGGCGCCATTAGTCGCGGCGTGGCCGACCTGCTGCAGGCGCCCGCGCGCGCTGCGATAGAGCTCAACCTGCAGTTTCGCAACTCTGGATTCTGCGAGATCTTCTTCAGCCAGCGCTCTATGCGCCTGGTGAGCATGAATTGCGTGCCGCATCTCGACCGCGGCGATAGACGCGACGCGATCACCTACTCTTGATAGGTATTGATTGGCTGCTGGGCTTGCCTTGCTATCTGACGCAAAAGGCGGAAGTGAAATCCACTTAACCGCATCCATGCCGGGCGAACGCCATGCAATTTACGCAGTTTGCGCGCTATGGGCCGCAGAGGCCTTGCGTATACTTTGCTCGTCGGGCAATTGCCACGTAATCACCAGCGAGCAGATTGCCACGGCCCCCAGTACCAGCAGGGCAAAGTCGAAGCCGGCTGTCTTGACCACTGGTCCCAGCGCCCAGACGGCCATCGAGCTCACGCCGAAGGAGACAGCCAGACGCATACCGCTTATGCGAGAGCGAATGCTGTCATCGACGTAGCGCGCAATGATTGCATCAGTGAACGGGATCGAGCCGAAAACCAGCACCATGAACAGGATCATGGCCGCATACAGCGTCCAGCCCTGGCTGAAAGCGGCCAGCAGGAACACCGGGCCCTGACAGGCAATGATGCCAAGCATCACATTGCGGATTGGAAAGCGATCGATCATCCGCCCCACCGCCAATTGCGATAGCGACGACAGCGCGTAGACGATCGCGAGCAGCATCCCGAGCAAGGCCGGCTGTTCAACCAGGATGGGCAAACGCGCTTTCAGCAGCTCGCCGTTGCCATTGGTGGTGAAGTTGAACAGGATGCTGCTGGTGATGGCGAGCATGGTCATCACCAGGAAAACCTTGTTTCGGGTGGCCGGCGGGAGTTCGATCTGCCTGACCGTTCGTTTCGCCGGCGCGCCCCCCTCGACCGGCGCGAATTTCATGAACAACAGGCCGCAGGCAATCGACAGCAGGCCAGGCACGATGAAGGCAGTCCTCCAGTCGGCGTACTGGATGAAAAAGCCGGTGGATATGGCGGCCGCGGCGATGCCCAGATTGCCTGCCATGCCGTTGATCCCTATGGTCATACCCGGCTTGCTGGCATGGCGCAGCAGCATCGGAATGCCCACCGGGTGGTAGATCGAGGCAAAGCCGCCCATCACGCCAAGCGCCAGCGCCAACTGCCAGACATTCTGGGTGAGGGCAATCAACAGGGCCGAGCTGCCAATGCCGAAAAAATATACGAGCATCATCGCGCGGCGGCCCCAAAGGTCCCCCAGCCGCCCCGAAGGAAGCGATCCAATGCCGAACATGACAAAGGCGCCCGTAGTGTAGGGCATAAGGTCTTCCCAGCGCCCGACACCGAATTCACGCGCAATGGCAGCCACCGCCGTCGCGAACACGAGCAGCATCAGATGGTCCAGCGCATGAGCGAGGTTTAGAAGCAGTGACGTAATGCGCCAGGCCATCACGGATCCCGGTGATTTGACGACGCAAGTTTAACCCGGAACGGCATTGGGTTCTGCTGTATCCAGGGCAACCGTAGGGTCCTTCGGCCGCCGGTTTACGGATTGTGTCCGACTGTGTAACCATTGGCGGGTTCCTGACGAATTAACTCAGAGGCCGTTTCAGAATTGCCGAAACGGCCCCTGAATCAGGGGAGCATGAGGGGATGTATCCCCTCATTTTGTAATGACCCCTTTCGTACCGCAGCAAATACATCGCCCTTGTGTTCAGACCGTATCTAGGAGCATGTCATGGATCGTCGCCAATCGCTTAAGTGCCTGTTGGGCTTGTCCGTACTGTTATTGACCTACGCAGGTTTTGTTCTGGCGAAGGAGCCCGCCGGCACGCAGTCGGCAAAACCGGCAGACGCTGCGACGGCCATTTTCGCCGGCGGTTGTTTCTGGTGCATCGAAGCGGATTTTGAAAAGTTGCCGGGCGTGATCGGCGCGGAATCCGGATATACCGCTGGAAAAACCGCCAATCCCACCTACGAGGAGGTCAGCGCCGGCGTTACCGGGCACACCGAGGCGATTCGCGTAAGCTACGACCCGGCGAAGGTGAGTTACCAGCAGCTGGTCGATTACTTCTGGCGGCATATCGACCCAACGGTGAAGAATCGGCAATTCTGCGATATTGGAACGCAATATCGCAGCGGCATCTATTGGAAGAACGAGGCCGAACGCAAGATCGCCGAAGCAAGCCGGGACGCGCTGCTGAAAAGCGGCAGGCTGGCGCAAATCCATACGGAAATCGTTGCCGCTTCGGTGTTCTACCCTGCGGAGGAATATCACCAGGACTACTACAAGAAAAACCCGATCCGCTATGCCTACTATCGCAAAGGCTGCGGCAGGGATGCCCGCGTGCAAGAACTCTGGGGTGGCAAGTAGGTGGCGCGGACAAGCCGATGTTCAAGTTGAAAAATGCCCTGAATCGAATATGCCTAATCTGTTTGCCGATCTTCTCCCGGGCTCAGGCGCGGAGCAGTTCTTGGAGTTGCTGTCGCGCCCGGGCTTGAGGATCGAGCGCATCGTCTCCACCGGGCAGAAGAGTCCGCCGGGGTTCTGGTACGACCAGCCGCAGGGGGAGTGGGTGCTGCTGCTGCAGGGCGAGGCGAGGCTCGCCTTCGAGGACGAACCGGCGCCGCGGCTGCTGAAGAAAGGGGATTTCGTCGACATCGCGCCGCACCGACGGCACCGGGTGGAATCGACCGCCACGCCGACGGTGTGGCTGGCGGTGCATTACGGCTGAGGTGGGGTCACCCCCCCGTGCGCCGGATCAGCCGATACCGAGCAACTCCACCTCGAACACCAGCGTCGCGTTGGGCGGAATCACGCCGCCCGCGCCGCGCGTTCCGTAGCCGAGTTCGGGCGGGATGGTCAGTTTCCTCTTGCCGCCCACCTGCATCCCTTGCACACCCTCGTCCCAGCCGCGGACGACCTGGCCCGCGCCCAGGTGGAAGACGAAGGGGTCGTTGCGGTCCTTGCTCGAGTCGAATTTGCGGCCGCTGGTGAGCCAGCCGGTGTAGTGCACGGTGACGCTCTGGCCGGCGGCCGCGGCGGCGCCTTCGCCGGGGACGAGATCTTCAATGGTCAATCCGCTGGGGGACTGGGTAGTCGGCATGGCAGCCTCAGATTAAAAAAGAGCCGCCATTGTAGTGCCAAGCACGTCGGCTGTCCTTCGATGTCAGCGGTCGAACTCGACCCGGTTGCGCCCGCCTTCCTTGGCGCGATAAAGCGCCGCGTCGGCACGCGCGATCAGGGTCTCGCCGCTGTCGCTGTCGGGGTGCAAGGCGGCGACGCCGACGCTGATGGTGAGCGGGAGCAGGACTTCCGCAGCGCCCAGGTCAACCGGCGTCGCCGACACCGCCTGACGGATTTTATCGCCGATCGCCACGAGCGGATCCGAGTCGGTCTGGGGCAGGATCAGCATGAACTCTTCGCCGCCATAGCGCAGCACGATATCGGTCTTGCGCACGCAAGCCGCGATCCGGCGGCTTACTTCCCTCAGCACGGCATCGCCCGCCGGATGCCCGTAGCTGTCGTTGACCCGCTTGAAATGGTCGATGTCGCACATCAACAGTCCGAGGCCCGACTTGTAACGCTTTGCCGCATACACGGCTTCTTCCAGCCGGATCAGCCCGTAGCGCTTGTTCTTGAGCCGCGTAAGCCCGTCGGTGATGGCGCCGGTGTAATTTCGCGAATTGATCACTGCGAGCGTCAAATGCACGCCCAGATTCTCGATGAGCTCCTCTCCAACCTGGATTGTGGCCGGGATGCCGATGCAGACGAGCAGGCCGACCAGCCGCGTATCCGCGACCACTGGCAGCGCAAAGGTCAGGCCGCCTGCGTCGCGCGTCAACTGCAGCTTCTGCGTGCGGCGGGCGTCCGCGACAATCTGCGCCGGCATGCTGGCGAGCAGCGGCCGCAATTGCTCTGCGTCGGTGCCGAGAACCTCCTCCAGCACGCCCTCTCCGCTTGCCACTCTTTCGTCCCGGCCGGTCCCGCGGGCGGCGCAGGTCCAGCCGCCATCGGCAGTTTCGAGGAAGAAGGCCACCTGTCTCGGGCGCAGTTTTTCCAGCAGCACGCGCGAAACGCCGGTCGCGACTTCACCGGTCTCCAGATTCTTCGAAGCTTCGACCACCAGGGTGTAGAGCAGCTCGGATTCGGTGTGGGCAGCCTCGATGTGCGCCACCTGCTCCTCGATGCGCGCCGCCATGTGGTTGAAATCGCGCGCGAGCAAGGAGAGCTCGTTTCTTCCGAGCACTTTCGCGCGCGCCGTCAGATCGCCCGAGGCGAGGCGAATTGCCGATCGCGAAATAGCATCGATTGATTGCATCACCAGACGCCTGAATAGGAGTGCGGTCAGCGCCATGACCAGGAACCCGGCCACCAGGCCCATGGCCAGCATCGCGTCGCGCCGTTCCGCGGCGCTGCGTTCGAGCGGCCTCATGTCGAAATCCACGGCGACGAAGCTGCGCGCAGAATCCCTTTGCTCATGACAGCGCATGCAGGCCTGCGAAATCGGAATCGGGCTGACAATGCGCAGGACCCTGCCCCTTTCAGGATCATTTATGGTGCCGAAGGCCGGAAAATCTCCCGCACGGACGCTGTCGCATTTCGGGCATTCCGGATTGTCCTTGACTTCGATGCGCGTACCGATGGCGCCGACATCGGACCCCGCCTTGATCGTGCCGCCGGCGGTAAACACCAGGATGCGCTCCGCGCTGGTCATCTCGGTGTGGCGTACGGTATCGGAGGAGACGTCATTCCACACCTCACGCCCGCCGCCGGAAAGCATGCGCTGCGCCAGGTCCGCGGCAATGGCGGAGCTGTCCTTTCTTGCATCGCTCATGTGCTGCTCGGCAAACTGCCGCTCCTGCTGCCGCGCGAACAGCAGCAGTGCCAGCGCGAGGGCGGCCCAGGTGATCAGCAGCACGCCCAGACCGAGCCGGACCGGAACGCTGTTCCACAGGCGTACTTTGAGCTTGACACCGAGGTCCTGAGTTTTCACTTCCTTACCCTTGTGCTGGGCCCGCTTCCTGGAAGCGGTCGCAATGGCTGTGCAGCCGCGATTAAAATCTCCCGTTGGACATTTCCCATCTTAGCATCACATTCAAGCGCGGGAGGCGCCACACGTGCTGGTGCGGGGCCGGGTGCACGGCACTGCTATAATTCGATGCTCTGCCGCTGCCGTCGAACTCGAGGCGAACGCGGCGCTTGTATACCTCGCTCAATGGAACTCTACGACATCGCCGTCATCGGCGGCGGTATCAACGGCGCGGGCGTCGCGCGCGATGCCGCCGGCCGCGGCCTCAAGGTGCTGCTCGCCGAGCAGAACGATTTCGCCTCGGCGACCTCCTCGGCCAGCACCAAGCTGATCCACGGCGGGCTGCGCTACCTCGAATACTACGAGTTCCGCCTGGTGTCCGAGTCCCTGGCCGAGCGCGAAGTGATGCTGCGCATCGCGCCGCACATCATCTGGCCGCTGGAATTCGTGCTGCCGCACGAGAACCATTTGCGCCCGGCGTGGATGATCCGCGCGGGGCTGTTCCTCTACGACAATCTAGGGAGTCGCGCATTCGCGCTTGGCGGCGGCCACACCAGCCTGCCCAAGTCGCGCGGTGTGAAGTTCGCGCCAGGAGGCTACGGCGCAGGCCTGAAGCCCGCGTTCACCCGCGGTTTCGCCTACTACGACGCCTGGGTGGACGACGCGCGCCTGGTGGTGCTGACCCTCTCCTCGGCGCGCGCGCATGGCGCGACCGTGCTCGCGCGCACGCGCTGCATCGGTGCGCGGCGCGAGGGCGATGCCTGGCGCGTGACGCTGCGGGACCAGGCGAGCGGCAAGGAGACCGAAGTACGCTCGCGCATCCTGGTGAACGCCGCCGGCCCCTGGGTGAAAAGCCTGCTCGATCACGAACTGAAAATCGACTCCCCCGGCCAAGTGCGCCTGGTGAAGGGCAGCCACATCGTGGTGCCGCGCATCCACGACAAGCGCTACGCCTACATCCTGCAGAACCCGGACCGGCGGGTGATTTTCATGATTCCCTACGAGCGCGAGTTCACCCTTATCGGCACCACGGACGTGCAGGTTGCGGGGGAGGATCTCCCGCCGGCGATCTCGCCCGAGGAGGTCGCCTACCTGTGCGCCGCGGCGAGCCGCTACAGCGCGCGAGCGGTCACCACCGATCAGGTGGCGTGGAGCTACAGCGGCGTGCGTCCCTTGTACGACGACGGCAAGGAAGACCCGTCGGCCATCACCCGCGACTATGTGCTGCTGCTCGACCAGCAGGGTCCGCCGCTGTTGTCCATTTTCGGCGGCAAGATCACCACCTACCGCAGGCTGGCCGAGCAGGTGATGGAAAAGCTCGCACGCTGGATCCCGGCGCGCCGGCCCTGGACCCATGCCGAGGCGCTGCCGGGGGGCGATTTCGGCGGGCGGGATTTTCCGGGCATGCTGGGCGAGTTCCGTTCGCGTTATTCAGGGCTCGATCCGCATTGGCTGGCGCGCCTGCTGCGCCGCCACGGCACTTTATGCGAAAAAATTCTCGATAACGTTAAAGCCGAGGCGGATCTGGGCGAGAACTTCGGCGGCGGGCTGTACGAGCGCGAACTCGCCTATCTCATCGAGCACGAATGGGCGCGCTCCGGCGAAGACGTGCTATGGCGGCGCACCAAGTGCGGCCTGCATATGAGCGAGGCGCAGCGCCGGCGCGTCGCCCGCCGCCTGGCGGGCGGGCGGTGAAGCCGCTCGCCGCCATCCCCGCCGCGGTCGTGAAAAACATCCGCGGCGTGTTCTGCGACATCGACGACACGCTCACCAGCGAGGGCAAGCTCACCGCCCGCGCCTATGCCGCGCTGGAGCGGCTGCGCTCGGGCGGCAAGCTGGTCATCCCGATCACCGGCCGGCCGGCGGGCTGGTGCGATCATATCGCGCGCATGTGGCCGGTGGACGCGGTGGTCGGCGAGAACGGCGCTTTCTATTTTTATTACGACGAAACCGAGAAAAAGCTGGTGCAGCGCTTTTTGTTCGACGCGGCGGCGCGCGCCGCCAACCGCGAGAAAATGATCGCCCTGCGCGAGCGTATCCTGCGCGAAGTGCCGGGCTGCGCGCTGGCCTCCGACCAGCTCTACCGCGAGGCCGATCTGGCGATCGACTTCTGCGAGGACGTGCCGCGCCTGCCGTTTGTCGAGGTGGATCGGATCGTCGCCCTGATGCGCGCGGCCGGGATGATGGCGAAGATCAGCTCCATCCACGTCAACGGCTGGTTCGGTGATTACGACAAGCTGGGCATGACGCGTATCTTGATGCGGGAACGCTACGGCGTCGATCTCGCGCGCGACCAGGCCGAGTACCTGTTTGTCGGCGACTCGCCCAACGATGCGCCCATGTTCAGGTTCTTTTCCAATTCGGTCGGCGTGGCCAATGTGGCCGATTTCGGTGCGCGCCTGACCGACGCGCCGGCCTATGTAACCAGCCGGCGCAGCGGCGAGGGTTTCATCGAAATGGCCGACTGTCTGTTGAACGGAACGACCGAGATGAACTGACATGGAATGGCGGCTGGGCCATGCTGCTGTACGGACTGGCGGCGAAAATGCTGGTCAGTCTTTGGTAGACCGATGGCGCGGCAAAGCATTGCCGCCGGAACGGCTTTAGATCGTGCCCTCGGCGCGCAGCTTGGCGATGGCGGCGTCGTCCAGGTGCAGCAGGCCGCGCAGGATTTCCTCGGTGTGCTGGCCGAGCACCGGCGGGGCGAGCTTGTACTCGACCGGCGTGGCGGAGAACCGCATCGGGCTCGCCACTGTCGGCAGCTTGCCCGCGAGTGCATGGTCGAGCTCGACCTTGATGCCGCGCGCCTTCACCTGCGGCTCCTCGAACACCTGCGCCACATCGTTGATGGGCCCGTTGGGCACGCCGGCGGCCTCGAGCAGCTCAACCCATTCCTTGGTGCTGCGCTTGGCGAACACCGCTCGCAAGAGGCGCGTGAGTTCGGCGCGGTTTTCCACGCGCTTGCCATTGCCGGCGAAGCGCGGATCGTCGGCGAGCTCGGTGCACCCGGCTGCCTCGCAGAATTTGCGGAACAGGTTGTCGTTGCCGCAGGCAAGGATCACGTCGCCGTCGGCGGTCTTGAACGGCTGGTAGGGCACGATGTTCGGATGCAGGTTGCCGATGCGTTTGGGTGGCTTGCCGGTGGCGAAGTAGTTGGTGTTCTGGTAGGCCAATAGCGCAATCTGCGAGTCGAGCAGCGCGAGATCGAGGTGCTGGCCGATGCCGGTCTCGGCGCGGTGCGCGAGCGCGGCGCAGATCGCTATGCTGGCGTACATGCCGGTGATGATATCGGCCACTGGGACGCCGGCCCGCTGCGGGCCTCCGCCCGCTTTTCCTTCCTTTGGGTCGCCGTCGGGTTCGCCGGTGACGCTCATCATCCCGCCCATGCCCTGGATCATGAAGTCGTAGCCCGGATGCTCGCGGTACGGGCCGGTCTGGCCGAAGCCGGTGACCGAGCAGTAGATCAGGCGCGGATTGATTTGCTTCAGGTCGTCGTAGGCGAGACCGTAGCGCGCCAAGTCGCCGAATTTATAGTTCTCGATCAGGACGTCGGAGCTGCGCGCGAGTTCGCGCACCAGTTTCTGGCCCTCGGGCTTGGCGATGTTGAGCGTGATCGATTTCTTGCCGCGGTTGGCCGAGGTGAAATAGGCCGAGTCCCCGGTGTCGCGGCCTTCCCTGTCCTTCACCCAGGGCGGGCCGTAGGCGCGCGAGTCGTCGCCGAACTTGGGGCGCTCGACCTTGATCACTTCGGCGCCGAGGTCGGCCAGGTTCTGGCCGGCCCAGGGGCCGGCGAGCACGCGGGAAAGATCGAGTACGCGAATGTGGGACAGGGGACCGGGCATGGGATCGAATTCTCTAGAAAGGTTGAATCACGCAGGGCGCGCAAGCGCACCCTGCGTGTAGCTCCTGATGGTGAAGCTTAGAGCTCGAGCTTCACGCCGGCGCCTTCACCACCTTGGCCCAGCGCGCGATTTCGCTATGGACGTAGGCGCCGAACTGTTCCGGCGGCATCCCGCCCGGGTCGGAGGCCGCCGCGGCCCAGATGTCCCTGATGTCTTTTTGTTCCAGGACTTTCGCCATCTCCTTGTACATGCGGTCCACGATTTCCTTGGGCGTGCCCTTTACCGCCCACAGCGCGTACCAGGTGTTCACGACCATGCCCGGCACGCCGGCTTCGTCCATGCTGGGGATGTCGGGAAAGCCGGGCAGGCGCTTCGGCGTCGCCACGGCCAAGGCGCGAATCCTGCCGCCCTTTATCTGGCTCGCGGAGGTGCCCATGCCGTCGAACACGAGGTCGATCTGGCCCGCGATGAAGTCCTGCATCATCGGGCCGGCGCTGCCCTGGTTCTCGATGTACACGATCTGGCCCAGGGCCTGGGTGAGCTTGGCCGCGAGCGGCCGGGCGAAGGCATCGGTGCCGCCACCCGCCGGGAACGGATTGGTGATGCGGATGGGTTTCGTCGGCCAGGCATGGGCTTGAGCGAGCGTTGCGCCGAGTGCAAGCGCCAGCATCGACAGCAGCGCGACAAGTTTGGATGTCAGTTTCATGATGTCTCCTCCGAGTATTGCCCGATCTGGTTATCGTGTTGCGGGCATGGGTATTAGTGTGCCACAGTCGCCGGGAAAATTTAAGCCACGGCGGACTGCGCCCTCCTTCATCAGCGGCACGATTCTACCGATGGTTGGAGATTCTTACTTGCCCTTGAACTGCGGCTTCTGCTTCGCCAGAAACGCGTTGAAACCGATGCGGTAGTCTTCGGTGTCGAAGCAGGCGTAGCCTTCATCGCGCTCGGCGTCGAGTTCGCGCATGACCTCGCCCAGCCGCATCCACATGGCGAAGCTCAAGGCGTTCAGTTTTTCCGGGTTGTTCAGCACCACGGTGGCGATGGAACCATAGCGTTCGAAATAGACTGGATCAGGCATGTTCATCCTCAAAAATTTGAATATTTGTGTCACTTTAGCCATCTGAAAGATTTCGCTGGCGTCAGAGGCGGTTTTTCTGTA
>ERZ1292633.1155-Hain-H41-02um-R1-1155-length-28976-cov-13_pt1 | contig 28976 bp, 41 predicted proteins | sample MGYA00564406_ERZ1292633 | MGnify/ENA primary metagenome ERZ1292633 (study PRJEB36523, sample SAMEA6512639) | groundwater metagenome | collected 2019-01-08 | study: AquaDiva: Metagenomics assemblies of 32 groundwater samples | reverse complement strand
CTGATTTGTAATCAGAAGGTCCCGAGTTCGATTCTTGGTGTCGGCACCATAAAAATCAAGTAGTTAGGAAATTCGTTAAAAATAATTTGCTCTGAATTTGCTCTTTTATGTTTGGGTGATTATTTTAATAGTTCGGGTTTTGCATTAATTGCTGAGTGGTCTTTTGCTTACCATCTTTAATATCACTAAGGTAGGCAATAATCCTAGCTTTAGCAGTTGATTGTTGATACTTAGAATTTTCCCCATCATTCACCGGATAGATCATGTAAGTAGTGGCATAACACTCTTCAAAGAAATCCCAGATTGGCAAAATATCACCCTCATAATCTTTACCGTAGTAGAAGTTTACTAAGTGACCAAACATGCAATTTTTCTTGTTTCCCTCAGTGCGAACTCTACCAATAGACCAATCAGCATCATTTGTAGTCTCTAGGTAGGCAATAAATTTTTCTAGATCGAAGTGCATAAATTATTTCTTAATTTTTAAACATTCCTTTGATCGTTTCTTTGAATTTCATTAAATTATCTTTTTGGTTATTTAATTTAAGTTCATTGGTTTTAGTTCTGTGTGTAGCCAGTACACTAGGGGGGTGAATTTCTGTCCCCACCCTTTTTACCTTTCCTACACTCAGGGGTGTATCTGGCACACTAGGCAGTAGGTGAATCTGGTAGAGGTTGCTTTGCTGTGAATTATCGCTAAAGCGGTGGGATTTAGTGAGAAAACCTTTATCAATTAAAACCTTAACTCTTTCAATAATCGTCTTCCGTGATAAACCACAACATTCAGCAAGCCGATTCACACTCGGGTAGCATTGACCTTTCTCGTCGGTGAATGAACACAACCACATGAATAATACTTGGGATTGAGCGTCGAGTTTTTTCAGCTCGCTCTTGTTGGGGACCGTGATGAAGTTACCTTTTTCGTATCTCATCTCAGCAACCTTTCAGCAATATCTCTAATCACATTCACCGTGACAGCGTTGCCACAGCATTTATAGCGTTGGGTGTCACTAATACCTTCAGTCCATCCATCGGGGAAACCTTGCAAGCGTTCGCATTCTGTTGGGGTAAGGCGTCGTATCGCATTAACGTGATTATTGTGTTCGTAAGCATTTTTCGTAAGGGTTGGTGCTATAAACTTCTTTCCACCATTGTTGTAACCATGTGACTTTTGTTGGATGAATGGCTGTCTATTTCCGCCCTGCATCGTGTTTAATGTTGGACTGATTCCGTCCGCTCCGTACACTCGGTCGTTTGAGTGAGTGGGTTGGTTAAGCTGATTGATTTCTTGTGCATCGAGTTTACTTTCAGTGATGTACGTTCCATTTGCTTGCCCTCCGTAGTAACGGGCGGTAAGGGTGTTTGAATGTTGTCCCGGTAACTCATCAATCTCTTTGCTATCGTTTCCGAAAGGAAATACTTCTGGTCTGGCTGTTCCTCTAAGATGTCCGACAATGAACACGCGTTCTCTGTTTTGGGGTACTCCGTGATTTTTGCTGTTAAGCACTTGCCACTGACAGTCATACCCCAGCTCATCAAGCGTGGCGATAATGGTTGCAAAAGTTTTTCCGTTGTCGTGGCTCTGAAGTCCTTTAACATTTTCAAAAAGGAATAATCGAGGTTGTTTTGCTCGCAGTATTCGCGCAAGGTCAAAGAAGAGCGTTCCTCTGGTATCGTCAAACCCTTGTCGTTTTCCAGCGATACTAAAAGCTTGGCAAGGGAATCCGCCGACAAGCAGGTCGAAGTCGGGTAATTCTTCTGCGTTGATTTTGGTAATATTTCCATAGTTTTTATGTTCGGGGAAATGTTTTTGATAAATTTGGATGGCGTACTTGTCAATTTCTGAGAAACCAACACACTCATGTTTATCACCTATTCCTAGCTCAAACCCTCCAATACCAGAGAATGTGCTGAAATATTTAATTTGTTGCATGGTTGATGATGTCCGTTTTTATAAGTCGGACTTCTTATTATTCACATAATAATTAGGCTGTCACCGGGCGGGATTGTGAGGTATGGTGCAGGATTTGACGGGGTGGGGTGGTATGACTGGGGTGATTATTTTTTAATGACTCTCATCAACGCTTGATAGATTACTGGGTGGCAGTAAAAATCACTGCCAATAATCATCGAGGTTGGTTCTTCAGTCATCACCATATTGGTTTTGATTCCTCTGGCGTGCCTACGCTTTGCTCTTGCTTTTGATCGGCATTTTGACCAGTCTTCTTTTTTGATTACTAGGTATTTGCTTTCAATAATGGAAATACCTAGAGTTTTGATAAGTTCAGGTGACATAATTTATTTTTTACTACATTTTAAATTTTGTTGATAAACCCTGTGATATTTTTGCGATCCGTTTTTTGTTTTCTTCGACTTGCTCTGGGGTAAATTTTATGTCTTCAACAGTTTTTTGTGGCACTACGATTTCGCAACCTTTTCTTCTAGCCCAATTCAATAAAGTGGCATAGTGACTTTTATATCTTTTTCCGCTGGATTTAAGGTAACTGCTTAATTCTTCAATCAGTTTTCGAGTGGCATTATTGCCGTACTGATTTACGAGTTTTTTAAATTCTTCTTGAGAAAGAAGTACATTTTTGAATTCACCGAATTTAATTTTATTCTCTTCTATACTCTTCTCCTCTCTTCTATACTCCTCTGGCTTAGCCATTGCTAAGCCATTGCTAAGCACATATTTTTTATCCTCAGTTAAGGTAAGCATTGACCGCTCATTTTTGTACTCAGTTGACCTCAAACGGCGGCTATCTAACCAGTTATTGCTATTCCAATCTGTAACGACAACAACTCCACTCGGAAATAAAATCAGGAAACCTTTTGCTATTAATAATTTAACGTCGTCTTCGTTTCCGCCATGTACACGCAAAACTTTCTTATAAGAAACAAACCCTTCGTCATCAGCCTCCATTCCCAACAAAAAATACATCGCTTTCGCAGTCATGGATAAATCCATGAACTTGTCAGTATCAATTATTGCTCTATCGAACATTCTTTTTTGAGCCATATTTATTTTTACTTAAAAACACAAAAACCAACGTACTCCGTGCGGGGATACGCTGGTCTTTATGTCGCACGGATAATAGATTTATATTACTAAACCATTTCGTCCAAGCCACCTAAATGGTTGTGGATAATTCAACAATAACCAACTCCTCTTCATCATCCTTAGCTTTCTCAGCCGTGATCGTAATGGCATTTATATACTTTGGGCTGTCATCTGGTATCACCCCGCACGCCACCAATCCATCTTCTGTCATTTTCTGCATGTAGGCGTGGTTAGAGATGTCTAGGCGGTTGCCATGGAGTTTGAAGTGGTAATGGGCGTGAACAGGGAAAGTGCCGGTGTATGGCTTTGGATTGGCCGACATGACGGCAAAATGATAATCGTCTTTGTGGTCGTTGCGTTGGCGAAAATGGATACCGCTATAGATTTTGTTTAGCGATATTTTTTCGGGTATAGGGATGGTGAATTTCACCTAATAACAATAACATACAAAAAAGCCCCCGACTTAGCAGAAGCTTTTTTCGTTACCTAGATACGCTAGGCACGTTTATATAGGATAGCAATAATTTATTTATTATCAGAAGCTAACTAATAGAATTAACGACACCCAAATAGCGAGAATAATCATCATTCTGAAATTAAGGGTTTTGTTTGGGTTCATACTTTAATTACTTATAGGGGATTAAACACGTACAAAATAGTACATATTATCACCCCATTCTTTGCGGTATAAATAGAAAGGAGACCATTTTTTCATTCTTCCCCTCCCTTTTACTTTTGGGGTGTATCGCCACAACTCTCTTCCGAGAAAGTAGCAAGTGAAAGGAATACGGCAAACTATCTTTAGTTGATCGTCTCCTTCTGCTGAAAAAATACGAGTGTACATATCTCTAACTTAATCTAATAACTCTTTAGTGGGTTGGGTTAATATGTTCAATATTGTCAGATTTACATTAGCTTCACTAATAATATTACCCAACGATCCGCCACGTTCTCTTTTTGTAGCAACCATATCAGCCAATAGCTTTGTTACACGCTCCCTGTCCGCCTTCACTGCCACTGCTACCGCTTCATCTTTTTGTTTGTCTTTCTCTGTGATGAGGGTGGTGAGCCAGTAGTCTGCTACTAAGCCAGCTTTATGTATTGCTTTCTTTCTAATCTTGTCGTTTTCAACCTCAGCAATTACTCCACTACGACCAGCATTTGTTTCTGTCAAAACACTTCTTAAAGGTTCGTCAATAAAGAGTAGTAAGTGCGTTTGAATAAACTTGTTTTTTATCTCCTCAATCCCCTCTCTAGTGTTATGTGTCATAAATTATTTGTTAGGTTGGTCTAGCTCGGATTGGTAGCGATCTATGATGGTTTGGACGGCGCGGTTATAGAGAACAGCATCTACCGACTTAACATCGTATTTATCCTTCTTCCACTTTACTTCGTCTTTCTTCATCCCCTTCAACTTCACTATCTCCTCCCGTAGCCAAGTCTCTCGGTCTTTCTGTAGCTCTTGGTGGTAGGTTTGTGCCAGAGAATCAACTATGTACCGAACCCAATTTTCTTCGTCTAAAAACTTTGACTTCATTGCAACAAAGTGAGATATATCAGTAATCCCCTCTTTAGTGTTATGTGTTGTCATGGCTTAATATTTAAGTAACTAATAGTTGCTGAGTTAGTAACATAAGGTTCTTTATCAGACAGTGTTTTGATTAGATGTTTTAGTTCTTTTTTAATAGACGCTTTCCCTGCTTCATAGCCTTCTTTGTACCCTTGTTGAAACTGTAAGGTAGCTTCTGGTTCTGTATATATATTGGGTATCATATCTTTAAAACAAATCCGCTAACCAATAAATCACCGTGTACTCTCCCCATATTGCACTTGCTATTTCAAAGCTGGTAATGGTGAAGATAGCGACTACTACTAGTACCGTTAAGGTAACAAGGCAATAAAAGAGAACATTACCAATAAGTGCTTCAGTCATTGACTCCTTGTAAATTGTTTCGTCTTTTTCTAGTTTCATATTTATGTGTTAAATGGTATTTAATAAAATCAATTCCTAAAAACTTATACCCATAAGACACTCCTACTCCTCGCTTCCATAGAAAATTAATCGCACTTCCGCTGAATGTTGGTAGATAGATATTTATTTTCATACCACTAAATAAAATATTACTGTCACTGCTAATAATGCGATTAAAGTTTTTATTGTTTCTTTCGGGCGGGTGATTCGTCGGTGGCGGGTGATGTGGTCGTGGTACATGTTAGTTACTTATATGCCAGTCATGGCTAAAATGTTTTTCACCAAAGAATTTTTTATATTCCTCAGCAATTTCTGGCAGTTTTATTTGTTGAGATTTGGTTTCGGCTAAGACGAAAGCGAGTGCATCTCTAAAGCCTAGGGAATAATGTAATTTATCGTTGTCGGACATATTTATTTGCTTAAAACGGTATGTCTTCCGGGTTTATTTCCTCTTCAGGATATTCAGGAGGGTAGTCTGGCAAGACTGATTTTTCATTATCGTCGGTTTTATTTTTACTCGGCCCAAACTGTACCCTCTCAGCAATAATCTCAGTCCGGTACATCTTTACCCCGTCTTTATCCCAACCGCGGGTTTGCAATCTTCCCTCAATGTAAGCACCACTGCCTTTTAGTAAATACCTCCCTACATTTTCAGCTTGTTTACCGAATACCACGATATTGTGATATTCGACTTGTTCTTGTCGTTTTCCATCTCTATCGCTGAAAGTGCGGTTAGTAGCGATAGCGAGTGAACAAACAGACTGGCCAGACGGTAGGGCTTTTAACTCTGGATCACGGGTTAAATTACCGTAGATCATTACTTTATTCAGATACATAAAACTAAATTGAATTTGCTAAATCCTCCTCCTTTTCTTCCGCCGATTTTGGAGCTTCCCAAGCGGTTTTGTTTGCCCATTCCTTATCGTCGATTTTCTTCAATCCATCAAGGATAGTTGTTAGGTTTTCTTCTGAATATTCGATGCCGGTTAGCTTTGGAATAGAAGTTCTAACAAATTCTATAAGGTCTTGTTTTTCTTTCGGCAATTCAATTTCCAATCGGTCTTTTAGCTGAAATATAACTTGTCGTTTCAACTCGTTAACATTCACCACGCCACCCTCATTCCACTTTTTAAATTCTTCTCCGGTTTCGGTAGTGATAATGAACGGGTCTCGGTCAATAAATAGTCCAGTTCTGTCTTTAGAAGTGGTGGTTAGGTGCTTCTCTCTATCAATATTGAAGTTGGCGGTAAGTTCGTACTCGAACCCCTCACGCTGAATTTCTTTTGTTCCCACCTTTTTTATTTTTTTGTCTTCGGTTTGGATCATGTCTGTCTTACTGCGAGCAGTAGTGATAACGTGACAGGTTGAACCAACAATCGCTTGAATAAACTTTTGGTGGCGGGGCGTCACTTCGGACCACGCCGCCCAAGTGTTTCCCTTAAACTTTGCACTCGCAATGTTGTCAATCATCTCAAGACATCCACCTTTTCCCTCCCATTCGTGAGAGGTGCTATCAACTACAATTACCTCCATTCCCGCTTTCTCGGCGGCTGCAATCGCTTCGATGTATCTCTCCGGTGTATATGGGGGAATGAGGGTAATAGTGTTGTAATCGCCAAGGTCACTGTATAGTTCTCCTGATCCGTTTTCTGTATCAATCACAAGAATCTTATTCCATGCTGACGCGAGACCTCGCGCGAGTAATAATGCTGAATATGTTTTACCCGATCCAGACGGACCAGATAGACCAATTCTTAATTTTGCTTGTTTGCGTGTCGCTTTTCGTATTTCTATGTTGCTCATAAAATATTTAATATTATTTTTTTAATTTTTCTCCTTATTCATAAGCTCCTCTTTACGGTCTGCAATGATTGACCGCTCAAACACTCGGTAGTAGTTATTACTACCCTTCAATTTAAGCTTTATAATTATTTCGGCTTGAGTATGTAAATGTGGGTTTTGCAATCGAAGCCGGATAATTTCCCGCTCCTTTTTGGTGGGTAATGGATATGCCATAAGACTTTGTTTTTATATATTAAAATGTAACTATTGGTTACAATTTATATAATAACATCTTACTAAACATCTGCAAGAAAGTTATACACAGACACAAACAAAAACAGCCCTCCCACGGGGCTGTTTTTATTTACTTAAAAAATACGATTTTGACACGTTATGGGGTAACTCCAATCACCCACAACACTTTAATACTACTCCTTAATTGCTCTCCTGCAAGGCGGTGGTGTTTACTTCTTAGTGGTGAAAAACATACCTTGCGAAGTCAGATAGGTTACAAAACCTAAGATAACCACCTCAACAAAGCCTTGTAATTCAGCCACGTTCAAATCCTGTCCTGTGATAGCCGAAGCGACAAGTAAAGTCACTACACCCATTATGGCGTTAATAACTCTTAAGACAGTTTTTCTGGTTGCTAACTCGTTTTCGCTAAAAGCCTCTTTCGGTCTTTTCATTAGTTGAGTTAGTCCGTTGGCGATAAGTGCAGATAATGCAATGATGATTTCCATGTTTGTTTTGATTAAGTTTTAATAATGTAATTGACCACGGTGAAGAGTGGCATGATGTTGTGGGGGGTGTCGGAACCCTTCGCAGAGGTCATTGAACCATCGTTTGTATTTCCATTTTCTGTGAAAGTAGGGAAACCAGTCCCAGCCGTCGTACCAGAATAAAAAGCATCATGGTCATGACTTGGCATTTCAGCGTCAGTAAGAGCGTGTTTCTCTTCACCGCCACCCTGCCCAAGCGGGCGGGCGGTGTAAGTAATAGTGAATGTTTGAGTACCTGAACCGTCACTTGATAGTGTGATAGCGGTGCCAGCGTTGGCGTTAGCTACTGATGTCGCCAATTGAAATTGATTGTAAGCAATACGAATCAGATAATAAGTAGTGTTGTCGGTAAGGCCGGTTATTACACCAGAAGTTGTGTCATACAAAACCGCCTGTCCTGTCTGTAGTTCGTTGTGGGCGTGATTATCGGCACCAGTAATAGTAATTGTGTTACTGGACCGACTAGAGAAAGTAAATACCTTTGTTGGCGCGGTTCCCGCATAACCAAGAGGGAAGCGCCCCTTGAGGTTTGGCACATTGAAAGTTGTGGAGCCATCACCTGAGCCATAAGTGGTACTGATTAAAGCAAAAAGGTCGGCGTAGGTTGCTCTTGAGACTGCGGAGCCATCACAAAGCAAAAAACCTGTAGGGGCGGAACTACCAGCATAAGGAAAAATCATTCCTCTAAAATCAGCAGCCGCTATTGTTTGCCCTGTGACGATTGACATACATTAATACTATCACACCAAAATTCCTCAACTACTTGATAATCTTGAAGAAGTAGACTGGAATTTTCCCTTGACCAGAATACCTAGACCGCCACGCTTTGATAGTGTAGTTTGCCATCCATTTACCTGAGTAGCTGTCATTGGACATAATGACGTCATTTCTGCCGATAATACCGACATGCCCACGCATTGAGCCGTCACCCATACCAGTAGGGGAAATTACAATATTTCCCGCGGTTGGGATATCTACTCTGGCGAAGTTGCCAGACTTGTTCATGTACTCAAAAAGGGTATAGGTGCCGGTGATAATCGGCATGTTGATATGTTTTTGCAGAATATTGGTCACGCTCTCAGCACACCCCACCACATCATCTACGAAGTCGGCTGGTGAAGCGTCCACACCAATATGATTTAGGGCAGTTTGATAAATTGTTTCGCTTTTCCTTAGTAGTAGCAGATTAAGAAGTTGTCTTAATTGCTGTAGTTTTTGTTGCATGTTGATGTTACTTAGATAATTCTTTTAATAACGCTTTATCAATACTGTTATTGATATCTAATCTAGTCTGGTCTAACTCTTTTGTATAAATATAGGTAAGTAAGGCGATGATGACGGGAACAGTGATACTGAAAGCCCATATTGTGGTATTGATTTTTGTGTTGATGTGGGTAATACGTTCTTTGTTGGCGCTGACGGTTTTTTCCAGATCACGGTGAGAATCAAAGAAACCATCTAACTTCTTATCCATATCTTCAAACTTCTTCTCAAGAAATTCTTTTAGCGAATAATTATCTTGTTTTTCAGTCATGTTACATACTCCCCATTATAACCCCTCCCTTGATAATAACCCCTCCTTTAACTGTGGAATTAACTGTAGATGTTGCTTCGACAGCACCAGCACCAATAAAGGCGGTATCAGTTATAGCGTCATCCCAAAACATGCTATACCCCGTAACGTCGGGATTATAAGTATTCCCGACGTTCCAATATCCGATATTGGTTGAACCAAGATTGTCATTGGCGCCACTGTCAAAATCTGGAGAACCAGAAGTGTCATTGTCGAGCCAAATATCGATATCACCCACGGTAGCACTCACCTTAACGCGAAATTCAAGCTTAAACGGCGTACCCTCTGGAATATCTATTGCGGTGTTTGTATAGCCAAGGGTGGGGCTATTTACACTAAGTCTATTTGTGCCAAAATCTTCTAGGTTAAATCGCACGACCTGCGTGGAACCGCCAGTATCAAGTACTACGGTGAAACCAGTGTAGCCACCAGCACCAAAAGTAAATCCTGTTGGGATAAGACCAGAAAACTGAAACCAATATTCATCATCACTAGTGAGCGTTTGTTGCAGATAACAAGCCGCCTCACCAGTTAAAGCACACTCCAGTGAATTAGCTCCATTTACTTGCGAAGTAGTATCTACCGTCTTCACGAAAGACCCAAAGCCAGCAGGATTACTAGTAAAAGAGCAGGGAAGTGTACCTGTGGTACACGTCTCAAAATCTTCTTTTCCAAACGTGTATGCGTAAGCGGTGTTTATCAGAGAACCATAGTCATAACTAACAATAGATTCCAGCACTGTTTCTTTTTTAACTGGTTTTACTACCTCCACTTCATTTTTTACTTTAATAAAGCCTTTTGTTACAAGTTTTTCTTCAAGGTTATCGCGAGAATAAACCGCTTGGTCAATGTATTTTTGCTCCATGCCCGTGGCACGATAGTAAGCTTCCCGCTGTTCAAGATAAATACGCTCGCTCTTAATTTCTTCTACTGAAAGAAAGTCATTTACTTCTTCACTAGGCACAATCGGAACCGTTGCTCCAAAAGCAAGAGTTCCTACAATTCCTAGACCAATAAGAGTATTTTGCATATTAGAAGACGGGTTGCTTGTACCAGAATTTCAGCCACATTAAATGTAACTCAGCCGATAGCGTACCAGCCGACACCCGTCCGTTTCCGATTGTTGGTGCTACTAGCTGTGTTGATGCTGATACGTCAATCGTACATGTACCAACTTGAGTGAAGTTTTGATTGCTTACAGTTCTTGCTTTTAATACCGCAGTAACGGCTGTGTTACTAGTTCCGCCAATTTCCAACCGCCAGTGAACGAATGGATTGTTAGTGGTAGCTGATACGCTAGTAACGGTTGTGGTTGCAATGCCAGTGTCAACGTAAGTTGTGCCACCTGAAGATGGATCACAAGCTAATTTCCAATTAGCGGTCGTAGATGACGCTATAACGTATATACCCTGTCCTGGTTCCGTAGCAAAATCAGCCGAAACGCCAGTTTTATCGGTAACTCCCATCACCATAATAGCTGAGGTAGCATTACCCATAGCATCAGTACGCAATGCCCATTCCATTGCTGGTTGCCATTTTTGGATATCACCAAAATCAATACCAGAAGCCCAACCGATACCTTGACCATCACCAGCCGCATTAGTTGTTCCTGAAGCACCTGTTCGGATACGGAAATAACTAGAGGTACCAGTTGTCGGTTGCACGAAATCTATAACACCCGCCGCATCTTCAATAAAGGCATATCTACCTGAACCACAAGCCCTTAATGCGTCAGCACCAACCTGAGTAGTTTCAGCCATTGGGTTAGTACAATGAGCTTCCGTCCATTCACCACTATTAATATAACCATCAGTCACAATCGCGTCTGAGGTAGTAGCCCCGTTATAAGTAGTAGTGGCGACATACAACTTCCCAGTGATAGCCACTTTTGCCATATTTATTATCCATTCGGTGACAGAACCATAAAATTGGGAAATAATTTTGTTAGCGGTACTAAAAATATGCTCAATACCAACACCACTATCATCACCAATTCTCACGGCTTGGGCTGAGTTTCCACTCTCAATTGTGGCGGTAGCGTTACTGTTGGTGGTGGATGAGATGTTAAGTTGAGCACCATCATCATCAAATTGAAATTCTGCGGTTGTTGAAGCTGATCCGCCGAACATGACATCACCTGTCACATAAGAAACTAATTCAGCCGCCGTTGTTGGCACACCAATAATATCGGTAGTAGTAGACAAGGCTCCGCTTCCTCCCCCACCACCAGAACAATTAAAAGTGTTTCCGGCCCACGAACAATTGGCACCCGCTGTAATTCTAGTACTTGGAGTAGCGTAAAAGTTAGCCCACTCCGTAGTTGAAGCCGTTAATGGAATATTGTAACCCGCTGTCAAAGCAGTTAAACCTGTCGCTGAGGTGTATGTTAATCCAGTAGCTGTATTGGAAAACAAACCACGACTATACGTTGGTGTCATGGCTGTAGTTGAAGCAAAAGCAATCTGCCAATTACTTGTACTAGCTGTCAAGGGAACTTCATATCCAGAAGTAATTGCCAAAATCGCTGAGCCACCAATTAATGCCCTAGTAGCGTTTAATTCAAGCCCACTCACAGTTTCGGTCAATGTGCCAGTCGCCACGCTTCCAACACTACCTTGACCAGTCACATAAGCTAGATTGCCGTTAGTCCACGGTGAGGTTGTAGCCAATCCACCACTACCTCCTGCCGGTGTTGCCCAAGTACCGTCGCCCCGCCAAAATGTACTAGCACTAGCACTAGTTCCACTATTGAGATTAGTCACAGGTAGATTACCACTCACATCACTAGCTAAACTAATAGTAGATGTAGCTGACACCATACCGCTCACGGCTTTTAGGAAACCTGTTAGGGAAGTCGCTAATCTAGTATTGCCATTCACCTGTATATTTCCTGCGAAAGTATTGGTTGCAGTGGTTGAAGTGGCGTTTAGTACATTTGTTGTTGTTGTGCCACTGGTACGAGTTTCCCCACCAAATTCTGCTACTGATGTTGTTAATTCTGGGATAAATTTGCGTACCAATAATTGACGGTCTGCCGTTATCCTCATAATTTCCTTTATATTCTTACCTCTTGCCCCCACGCCAGACGGTGAACCAGTCAAGGCACGATTTATGCCGTAAGTTGTTACACCAGCACTCGGGGTATTTAGGGTAACTGACGTAATTTTTGTATCATCAGCAAAATACACCCCTGCGTTATCCCAAATCCAATCATCGACAGATGGTGTCACTCCCGTTACCTCAGTATCAATTGAGGTAAAAGAATAGTTTCCACTAGTACCGTAGATCTCACCGAGAGTAAAAGCACCGTTATTGGTGGTTTTGTCATGCAATTCAAATCGAATGGGGTTAGCTGTTACGCCTTTGTATAGCTGGCGAAAACCCATCCCGTTATCGCGAGAATATTCATCATTATAGACATCTAATACTCGAGTTGTAGTGGCATTAGACCTAGTTACTAGTGATAGAGTAGATTCAGAATCAGCCGTCATACTTCCGATTGTTGGAGACAGAAAGTTAACTAAAGTCCAATAAGCTCCGTCACCGGTAGTATCGCCTGTTCTTTGAATACTAAATAAATCGTCACCGTCTTGTGAAAAACGATAAGTTGATGTGCCTGTAGCGTCACTGTGGGTAAAGTTAATACCCGCCTTTGTATCAGCCGTGTTATTTGGCGAAATTAGATTGATATTTTTATCATTGTCGAATGTAAATGTAGGGGTAGAACCAACCGTACTTGCACTAGTCCCATAGATGATCTGGGTACTGGCAATGGTGGTTGAAGTGGATAGGCCACTGCCACCCGTGCCAGAAGCGTCAGTCCCATCACATAAATCAGCACTGCCCGTGATAGCTAAACAAAGACTAGGACCAGCCGCCCAAAGTGGGGAAGTACCGTTGTTAGTTAAAATTGTTGAGGATGCGCCAATTGATAGCTCAGCCAGTGTTCCAGCACCAGAGCCATAAAGAAGTTGACCTGATCCAATCGCACCACCGGCGAAGTTATTGCCGTCCACCGTGCCAGTCCAGTTGCCAGTAGTAGTGGACAAGTACCCCTGAGAAGCATGATTACCCCAACCGAAAGCTGTCTGCCAATCAGTAGTTGAAGCGGTAAGCGGAATACTATAGCCAGTGGTAAGGGAAAGAATAGCAGATCCACCAACCATACCTCTGGTGTTGTCGAATTGTAGACCTGTTGCGGTTTCGGTAAGGGTTCCTGTTGCAACTGAGCCTAAAGTATTATTTCCAGTCCAGTAAGAAAGATGTCCTCCAGTAGGCGTGGTGGAAGTGCTGATTTTGTTGTATTTATTTGTCGTACCCTCAGCCAGATTGTCTGTAGTTTTGGTGGCGAGTTGCGTATCAAAAAGACCATTAAACCAAGTAGAAACATTGGTTATTACTGTACCCAAAAAGTTAAAAGCACCTGTAACGGCAAGATTGGTGGTGGTGGCGTTGGTAGTGGTTGAATTACCGAAAATAGCGTTATAACCCGCGGTCAAAGCCGTCTGCACCCGACCCACGGTGTAATAGAGATTCGTACCCTCAAGCAGATCAGAAGTGGTGTTATTAGAAAGATCATCATCACTAAGTGAACCATCATTGTTGGTAAAAACATTTGTTACATCAGTTAAAATGTTCTCTAGTTCACTTTCTGTATCAATTGAAGTGGTTCCGAAACCGCCAGAACCACCAGAAATGCCAAGGGTAGCGGTGGCTTGTGGCGCGTAAGTACCGTTAGATTGCCCAACTAATACTTGACCGGTAGTAGGTATGGTAGTGGTTCCGGTTCCACCACGATTAGGGAAAATTGTTTGAGCGTAAATTAAAGTTGGTGCTAATAAAATAAATGCACTTAAAAATATGATTCTTTTCATGTACTTATTATAACTTACTCAATTACATGACCATATCGCTGCAATATCGCTTTAGCCTCCTCTAATTGGGTTTTAAGGTGGATGATTTCCTCAAGCTCACGACGGTGAATAGCGTCTTGTGCCACACCACAAACTAAGCATTTCATTGACGGGTGGTGACATACTCTTTGTACTTGTTGCACCACACAATACACATTGGAGGTTGTGCCATAGACCCGTTCAAATTTTTCTACATGATAACGAACGGTAGAGGTGTCAACTAAATATTCTTTGGCAATTTTGGAGATAGCCATGCCTTGACTGTGTTTGACCAACATCTCTTTGATTGTTTCGGGTAAGAGACGGCTCATAAAATTAACCAGTAAAAGTTAACTCGTACACAAACAATGAATCCTCTCCGGAAGCTTTAGTGAAAGCGGGGGAAATAATTATTCTGGATAACAGGCGACCCGACATGAATAAACCAAATTCCTGATAAGTATCATCTGGCAGTTCACCGTCTGGTATAAAAACATCCACGGTCATAACGTTATTAACCACGGCATTATTGGTGATATTTATGCCAGAAACTAGAGAATTACCAAGAGCGGTGTCACCGTCGGCAGCAGCAGTAGCACTATCACCAATCGAAGCAGAATCTATCACAATCGGATAAGTAGTTTCTCCAGCCATCCAGCGTAAGAGTAAGTTGCGCCCGTAACCAGCAGAAGTAACAACTTTATTTTTGAAGGGGCCAATTTCTCTAACTAGCTTGCCATCCTTAAAGGTTTTAATTTTTAGGATTCCTCCAATATGAGCGTTATTATAAGCTTTATACTTTTTTAGCATTTTCGATATCGCTTAAAAGCGTATTAACTTTATTGAGACCGGCTTGCGCTTTGGCAAGCATCTCCTCGAAGTACGCCTTTTGTTTTAATAAATTATCTTCCCGAAATACCTTTTTTTCGACTATGGTTTCGGTTACTTCAACCACTCCTTTATTTCCAATAATTTGTACACGCTTGTTTTCCATAACAAAAAGTATATCACCCCCACGTACTGTAACCATAAGTAGCTGTCCCCCATACATAGGGACCGGTAGTGACAGTCGGAGTGGCTATGGTGTCTGATGAACCCATAGTGTCGGTTAATTGGTTTAAAGTGAGAATAGTCTCCTGATCATCAACAATCACTTCTTTAGACCGTAGCTGATTCTGCAAATATTCAATAATGCCGATACTTTTCATCGTGGCAAAACTCACTTCATATTCTAGTGTCGTTCCCAATGGATCACGCATTACCGCCGACACTGATTGAATCAGCACGTCAATTGATTTAGCCCGTTGGGTTGAATTGATATTCACCACCTGCCCTGAGCGTAGGCCATCGTTGTAAGTGCGAAACTTCCCCTCGTAGAGCTGATTTTGATAACTAACTAATTCAGCACTCGCACGATCTATAGCTTCGGCTTGACTCCTGATACTTTTATCAGTAATGGCAAATTCGTAAGTACCATGGACAATTTGGGACGCGTGAGACGGTATATTTACAACAATCGGATAGAGATAATAGCCAGTGACATCAACATTGTTGGTACCAGAAGCTGGAATATTTCCAGCGGTAAAGCGTAGATACTTTTCGTTAAAGTTCCACATGCAATCAAAAGAAGCGTCATCATCCAGAAATTCCACCCCTACAGTTTGCGCTACTCCGCCCACGGTCACAGTTGGTTTAGCAGAAAATTTGTTAGCCAGTCTGAACACATCGATAGTGCCATCACCGTCAAACTCCTCGGTACGGGTAGAGGCTGAAACAGTCTCGCCACCTTGCACTAATACCTTGTTTTTCAGTTGAGTGAGGTCGTCAATTATCTCAAGGCTGTTATAGATGTAGTTTTCAGAAGTGTCAGAAAGCGAGAAAGGGGCTAATTCGGTGTTTTTGGCAAAAAAATGGATGTCTTTGTCATAATCTATGTACCAGACGTAATTAATAGCGTCAGCGAGCTTTTGGAGGCAATCAGCCACACTTAAACGATTGAATGAGATACTTTCTATGACTAACGTGCTGGTAGTGTTGGTGCTGGTTATAGCGTCACCGGCGGTGGTGTAATTTGTCACCATATCAGCCACAATTGCTGATACTGTCATATTCTCGTACCGTTCGGTCACTAGGTGGCGTTTTAGATATTGCGAGTAGTCAATACACTCCACGCTGTAAGTGAGGATTTGGCTGGCTTCGATTCTTTCAGTGATACGGGTAATTACACCCCCGAATATGGTGGTCCCGTCACGATCTACCACTACTTCTTCACCAACAGCAGGGGTAAAGGTAAGAGAGCCGTATTTTTTTACGTCAAAAGAACAGGTGTCAACCTGCTGATTTAAAACATCGCGTTTGCGGAAAGATTTAGCTTGAATACTGCTAGTGCGGTCTACGCTGTTAATTGTTACGGTGAAACTCATATTACAAAGCGTTCGACAACCTCAATCTTGATAAAATCATGTCGCCAATCTTTTCGGCTGCATCTTCGTTAGACATAAAGGAGTTGCCGGTAATGGTGATATTGATACCACCTCCACCTCCTAGCTTATTGTTGGGAATAATGGTGCCGGATGATGATGGCACGAATAGTTCGGGACCGACTTCACCAACCATGTATGGGCTGTTGGCTGATACAGGACCACCAGAAGCACGTCCGGGTAGTGCTTTTTTAACAATTTTCATTGCTCCACCACCTAGATCAGAAGCGAGATCAATTGCCCGCTTAAACATATCAATAAGATCACCAACCCAGTCAATTAAATCTGATATCTGATTCTTTACTGCATCAATTGCACCACCCCAATCGCCAGTAAAAACAGCCGCTAAAAATTCGACTGTATTTTGAAGAGTGCGAAAAACGACTACGACAGTGTCGATAATGAAGGTAGAGATGATGGTTAGTACATCAAGAGCGGTGACTACTGCCCCAGCAATTACTTGAAATGCACCAATCACTAGCTGGAGACCAACAACCAATGACCCAGCAAGTACAGTTCCTAACTCTTTTAGGTATGGCATGAGGGGTTGAAAAGCGAGCCACAGCTCATCTAGTGATGGTTTTAAAATGGCTTTAAACATCGTAGAGATGTTCTCAAACGCCTGTTTGAGGGCAGTAATGAGGAGTGTTTTTTCATCAAACAAAGTGAAGAAGTCAAAGAAGCTGGTTTTGATACCATCAACATTACCCTTCCAATCTCCCATGATGGTGGACGCTCCAATCATGGCTTGAGTTACGCCATCAAACAACCCAGAGCTTTGCACTATGTCCTGCATCATTATTCCGAAACTATCTTTCATGTTTGAAGCCGCCTGATTGAAAGTCCCACTTTGATTTACAAAGGCATTGAAAAAACGACCGCCTTCATTGTTGGCTTCATCAAACATTTTCGTCAGCATTTCAAAAGTAACGCCACCACTTTCTACAAGCTCAGCTAAAGCCTCACCATTTTTTCCAGTAGTTTCAGCGAGCATTTCGTAAATCGGAATACCAGCAAAAGCAAACTGCTTTATATCCATGGTGGACGCTTTACCAACCGCCGCCACCTGTTGCAAGTTCACAATAATACGATCAAGCTCAGCCTGTCCCTTACCCATAGCCGACAATGCTTCTCCAACATTAAGGAGAATATCAATTGATTTATCGCCGTCTTTAGTGACAGAGGTAAGGAGTTGAGTGGCTTGAGTAAGTCCAGCTAATTCAAACGGTGTTCGGGCTGCCTCTACCTTTAATCTTTCAATAGTTTTATGGGCTTCTTCGGCTGATCCAAGTAGCGTTTTGAGTCCAACCTCAGCCGTTTGCATGTCGGCGGCCATTGTTAGACCGACATTAGCGGCTTCAAATACCTTATTAAAGGATATATAAGCACCAGCTACGGCGGCCAGATTTTTAGTTAAACCCCAAAAGCTGGAAGATGAACTATTGGCACTTCTAGCGGTAGCATCTAATTCATTCGATACAGAACGTAAACCACTAGTCGCCTTATTTTGCGCGTCTACAACTATATTTAGTTTTGTATCACGTGATGACATATGAATCTTTTAGCCACGTTTCATTTTTCTTTGTTGCATTTCCCTTTCTTTGTTGTCACGTAGCATTTTTTCTTTGATTAACTGCAAGAAGAATGTCGGCTGGTCCTGATATTCTTGATAAGTCCACCCATACATCTCGCAGACCACCACCATCAGCATTGAATCATTGAGCTTGCCACCACTGTAGTGATAGACAGCCTCATCAACTAGTTTTTTTTTGCTATCAACTCATCAAGTTGGGCGGTGAGTTCTTGGAATACTTCATTTTTAAGCTCCTCACAGCGTGTGACAATGTTGTCTTTGGACCCGTCCATATCCACTACAATTTGTTCTATAAGAGCCAATTTCACTTCATACTGAACCGTTGGATTAAATTCACTGATTTGAGGTTTTTCGTTGACTAATTCAACCTTTGAGCCTTTGAAGTAGGCTGATTGAATGGCGTTAGTTTCTTTCGCGGTTGCGTAAGTCTTTACGGTGAATTTATGACCCCCCACTTCAATTATTTTTGTTTCTCTTTCCATAAGAATTAATAGCTAGTTGCTGTATTTTTAACCTCCACACTAATCATTGAGCTGGTTGTGGTGTCGTAAAACACCTTGAAATCCACAGTGGCAGTCACAATGTCGTTATTACCGTAGTTTCGTTTGAAGTTTGAGAATTTAACCTTTGCTAAATCAATAGTAATTTGTGGGTTAAGGGTTGAGCCGATTGTTACATCGGTATTAGTGAGGCGGATTCTCATGGCTTGAGCAGTACTGGCAAGCATTTGGGTTTTGAAAGTTTCACTGTTAAACACCAATTCTACTGAGCCTTCGATACTTGGTTGCTTATTAAGAATATCTGATGGGTCAACTGATCCTAATTTTCTATCATCCTCCACGTTTTTGTTGATAGAAAGCTTAATTGAACGTACATCAATCGCTGAGGCGGCACCCAATCCCGCTGTAGTTGAAGCGATTTTGACAGAACCGTGTTGCGGTAAAAAGTGGTTTTCGGCAGTATAAGACGGGGTAAGAGTGGCAGTAGCTCCAACTTTAGAGCGGAATTGAGCAACAAACTTAGCGAATTGACCAAGTGCAACATCAAGGTCAAGCTGAGAAATCATCGCTAAAGCATATTTGTAGTCTTGGTTGCCGTCATCTTGAAAGATGGTTAAAGCTTGATGTTGAGCGCTTTGAGCAATAGAAAAAGTGTGAGTGTAGACAGTAGTTTCAGCGGGACCAGAAGTTGATACACCACCCAAAGCAGATAAAAGCACCAGACCGAAACTCTTATCGTAGATATTACCCTCGATTTCCCCTTCGCCTGATTTACCAACAATTACCGAATTAACTGAATCTTCAATTACTCCAATAGAGCTTTCGTCCATTACCTCTTCGATAGTGTCGTCATAACTCATTGAGAGTTTTGGTAGCCAATAAGCTGCGGCGGTTTCTGCCGTACCACGTACCGCTTCTTTGGCGATACCGATATCAGCAGTCCGCCCTATAAATTTACTCATATTTCTTTTTCGTTATCGCTTTTAATCTTTTTTTCTGCCGCCTCTAAATTTTTAGCCATTACCGTCTTCGGCGGGTTGGCTTTTGGAAAGAAAAACTCCCTCTCTGGTTGTTCCACTTTCATTGCTCTATCACTATATGCTTTTGCCATATAAAAACATTATAACACCCTGTTATCCAACAACTAATTTATACTTTAGCAAAGCCGCCTTACGTTTTCGTATTTCTTTGCACTTAAAACAACTACCAGCTTTAACGAAACTAGCTCGGGTGATTGGTTCGCCACATTTACATTTAAGCAAATTGTATTTCAGCATCTTAATTAAAAGTTAAGGACACAGGTTCTTTAGCTTGAATCTGCAAAACGACCATTACTAAATCACGCCCATTATGCTGGAAAGGCTCTGGTGATGATGACACTGGCAACACTCCAGCCAGTGCTGTACCGCCAAGGGTAGGATCGTTGTCGAACTTTGATAACATACTTTCAATTTTCACCTCCAGATCAGCCGTATCAGATATATCCTCAGCTTGAAATAACACCATGATGTCAAAGGAGTAAGTGCGAACGTTGGTACGGTTGTCTAAAACTTCACTTTCGACAGCGGGTGGCATTAAAAAGGCATGAGGATAGGTAGCCACATCGCTACTAAGCGGTGATTTCTTGATACTGGTAATGGTGGCACCACCAAGAACAGTAGCGGTGACTAAATCATCTAAATTTGATTTGATGGCGTTTTTTATAGTATTTATGCTCATTTTCTTGCTAAATTATCAACAATAATATCCACAGCTTGTTGAAAGTGCTTTTCAACAGCGGGTTCGGCAGCACGGGCGATTCTGTCCATGTATTTGTTTGGTTGCCGTCCTCTTGCACCAAAATACACATAGGGTGCGTATTCAACAGACGGACCGGTAAAACCACTTAAACCACCGCGAGTAAACCCACGGCTTCCAACACCCCACCGTGCAACCAAGTGGCCGGTACGTTTTGAACGTGGGGTTTTAAACTGCATTATTCCCCCCTCAGTAACATTCTTCTCCACCTCAGCAATTGACGCTCTTGTCGCCATTGCCAAATATTTAAGCGTTAAGGACGGTGCTTTTTGAAAGTTTGCCCGTAGCTGGTCAAGTCCCTTTATTTGAATATTCAGTGCGATCATAAATTATAGCCACGGCGATAATTCTTGATCGTCGCCAGCATCTCATCATTAAAGATAGCTTTCTCCCATGTAATAGAACTTTCACCAAAGCCCTCTGATGATCTACCCTCACTATCTCGCTTTTTAAATAAGTGAATAACCGCTCGTTCACAAATATCCACCAATTCTGGCGGTAATACAGGGTCGCCAGTAGCACTAGCGATAGTCTCCTTATAATCAACTGATATGGTTGAGTATGGTTGACGTCCTACGGCAAGGGTGAATTCATCGGTATCGGCGGTAAAAGTGATGTTAGATGAGGATTCACGGATTCCGTCCACATAAACCACAATCTCTGAGGCGTTTTCAGCTAGAGTGAAAGTGCGATTTGAACCGTCTACGTCACCCGTTGGGGTAGTATTGAAATTCCAATAACTGCTTATTCCCACGGCATAGCCGTCCCAACCAGCAGTATAGGTGATACGGATATTGCGTTTACCCCGTGGCATTCCAGTGGGGAAGTGAATTAACCCCGTGTCGTAGTCAACATCATAGTCATCAACTGAAATAGTCGTCCAGTTGGGTGAGGAGTTGCTACCAGCTTTGTATTGGATACTTGTCACGCTACCGACTGGAGCGTTTTTGGTGATTAAGTACCCTCGAATGTTGTCATTAAAATCAGAACCGTCATGGATTTCTTGGGTGTAGGTAGCGAGGGTGAATTGGCGGTTGCACATCTTCTCCATTCTGGCAGTGATGGAGACGATTAAATTATCTATTAAGGTATCAAAATCAGTGGTGGTTATTTTTAGCCGGTCTTTGACTCTGGCTTTCGTTGTTAATGCGTTACTCATTGATTTTATTATAACAAACTAAAACCCCATAAAGGGGCTTTAGTACCACGGAGATAATTTACAGTGTTTCTCCTTTTAGTCGCTATTGATTGGTCCAGTGTATGATTCACCCAACAGAAGTACTGCACCACCCTCAAATGAGGTAGTTGTTGCTGTACAGGTTAGGTCTACTCTCAAGAACCGCTTGCGAACCACGTTAAGTTCGGAAATACGAGCCAGCTTTACTTGATTACTAGCGGCGGCGTCATTTGCTCCAGAGAACACGACGGAAATACCAGTAGAAGTAAAAGAACCAGTAGAAGTGTCACATTCCATCACGGTAAGTGTGTATGTGTTACCAGTTGTACAAGTCACATCTCCAGCAACTGCCACCAGCATACCGTCACGGTGTCCTTGTGAATCAACTACCTTTTCACCAGTCGCGACCGCAGTGCGAACATCTGGATCAAGCGCTCTTTGTGTTGAAACATTATCAAATAATTTCATAAATTAACTAATTATTATCGTCTTATAATTACTCCTTTCCTTCTAAGTGCAGGGTGATTCGTTCCCGTAAATCAGCGATTGAACCGCTTTGCTTTAAGTTAAGCTCTTTAGCTTTTTCCTTTAGCTCTGCGTGATTCATCTCCTCAAGCGGTTTTTCGGGTGTTGCCACGGGTTCGGCTTTTGTTTCAGCCTCTACCGCCACCACATCATCGCCGAGATTTTTCGCCAATTTTGGGTCTAAATCCACGACTACGCCTTTTCCAACACGTTCACCCATGATCGATATTGCACATGTAGTTTTGTACTTCATACGGATTATTAATTATTGGCTATTAAGAAGCGGCAGTCTTGAACACTACAGCGGCGGCAGGCAACATCTCACTAATAGCATGAGAGTGATTGAATCGCATAGCAACTTGGTTTCTTTCAAAAGTTGATACACCACCCACCACAGCGTTTTCTGATCGCAATGTTTCCATTGGGCCACTCTCACCGTAAGCAAGAGCAAGATTCAAGTTAGCGAACACGCCGAACTTAGTCGAGATTGCTGAGGTTGAGTAGGCTGGTAAAACATCACTAGTGAAAACTGGATAACCAAGAAGCTCACCTACTGGCTGAATACCGAATTCACGGCGTAGAGCCATCAAGTTTGAGTTGTTTTGGCTAAACTCATACAAACCACTAGTTCCATCCTTTTTTGCTCTTAATTGAGCCCATGTAGTTCGGTGGAAATAGAATGCTCCATTACCCACAGCCGCAGTCGGAAGTGTACCGATAGCAATCGCTGCTTCAAGTAGGTCAAAGTCCTCAAAACCAGTCTTTCCAGACGCAAGTGTTTGAGTTGTGACGTTACCAGACGCAAGCAACCCCACGAATGGTGAACCTGCGAATGTACCCCCCATAAAGCCTTCACGGTCAAAACGGTAAGCCAAGCCCTCAGCTACTAAAGCCATCAACCATTCAGCCACATTTACGTTAGCTTTCTTGATAAGCTTGTTTGACAGACGAACAATGTTCATCCAATCAGCCGCCTTCAAGCGAGCGATACCGATATCGTTCTGAGTTTCTGATCCAGCGGAATCTTCACCAACGTAACTACCTTGCATTGTCGCACCGGTATAAGTTGGAATCTCGATATCAGTCACACCAAAGTTTCGAGCGTCACGCAAAACAAGACCTGAAGTCTCACCAATACGCATAATCTCGTTGTGGACTTCGGTTGGTACAAGATATCCACCCGTCTGGTCATTAACGGTCAAATAAGCCGCCTTTTCTCCAATGTTCGGCATAGCAATACGCTTTACATCTTCGATAAACGCTTCTTTCTCCGTATTACCTAGTGATTGTCGTCCCTCGATCACATCACGTGCGCGTGATTCCTTGATAATTTCCGCCGCTTTTTCAGCTAGAATTGGACCAGCCACTTCTGCTACAGCAGTTTTGATTCCTTCGTCTACATGGTCGAAAAGCTCCTTCTTAAGGTTTTCTAACTCCATAATAAAAACAATTAATGCTGATTAGGAGCGATGAGTGTTTTTTGAGCGAATATCAGCTAATACTTCGCCTAAAATAGTGTCGATTTGTTGAAGTTTTTTGCGATTTTCAAAATCTTTAACCGCAGGGTCTTCTTCAACAGCTTCCACTGGCTCATCGTCAGTACGCTCCGGATCACTTGTGGTGTCCTCCAACGCACTGCTGTCTTTGAGTCCAGCAAGTACTTGTTTGGTGATTAAATCGGCTAGGGCTTTCTGGTCGTCTGTAAGTTCGGGGGTTTCGGCGGGTGTTTCTGGTGTTTCCTTTTCAATCGGCTCAGTATCAGTTTTTTCAACTTCAACTTCTTTGATTGTGAAAATACCTTTTGTCACTAATTCATCAATACTGCGTTCGTTTTTGATAGCTAGAGATAGAGCGTAAGGGTTAGCGGGGACGGAAACAAAAGAAAATTCAAGCAATTCAGCTTTGGTGATTAAATTTCCCTCTCGTTCTTTTTCAATAAAGCCAACTGAGGTGGCTTTGAGGAAACCTTGTTCATATAGCTTGCGTTTTTCTTGACCCTCTTCGGTTGGGGCAAATTTACCCTTAGCAACCAGTTTGCCGTCACGCTTAGTGAGGGTGGTACAAACGCCAATTAGCTTGCTGTGGTCGTGACCCCAAAGAACAACAGGGTTATTAAGATAGTGGTCGAGTTCCCAACCATCAATCGAAATAACTTCTTGGTAGCGGTCTAGGTTTTCGGTGGTGATGATAACTTCAAAAGTACCGGTGTCGGTGTCGGTTGATTTTAAGGTTGATTCAACAAGTGACTTAAAATTGTCACCCTCAAATATGCTTCTTAATTTATTTCCCGCTTCGGTTGTGAACTTCTCCATATAATAATTATATTAACACACTGATTTCCCTACTAATTTAATGCAATCTCCTCTGGTCGAATAAAGCACCGGCAGTTGGTATGAATGGGTGGTTCACCGATAGTGCGGTAATTAAGTTTGAGTGTGCCACCGTCACGACCAGTGATCGTTTCACCTTTTTTATAAAAATTCTCTGACACACCAATAATCTTGCCGTGTTCTTGGCCACAAAACTCACACACCTGTTCGTCCTCAGCCGTATACCAGCGGATAGACTTAACGACACCACTTTGCTTATACGCTTCCTTATTCCCTTTATTGGCAATATAAAAGCTCTCGGTATGAGCGACTGATTTAGCTCGGACTGCATCTGAGAACTCGTAAATCTCCTGTACGCGCTTAGTTAAAGCAGCTAGGCCATCACCAGCACTAATACCGTCATTCAATGCCTTTTTCAGTAAGTTAGCAGTAGTGTTGTTATAGCTCTTGGCGAGGCGTCTAGCGGCTCGCTCTACCGTCTTTACCAGAGTCTCAGCATTATTATCGAAAGTACCCGGGAAGCCTTGCGCTTCGTATTCTGCAATAGCTTGTTCGGTCAACAATCCGCGCAAGATCGGATAGACAAAATTAGCCATGACCACGACTTCATCATCCATAATGAATAGATCACCCTTGTTCACATCCTTGGTTATCCGTTGCAGATTTTGTTTAACGCGGCTTTGCTGTTCGCTATTGAACATTCTTACTGCGTTTTGCATACGCTCTAAAAAGGTTTCTACCCGGCCAACAAAGTCTTTATGCGCAATCTCATCCGGGGTTTTGGTTTCTATCTCAGCCACTTTGGTAAAAATCCCATCAACAAACTTATTGATCGCGTCTGCTTTCTTTTCTTGTGGCCGCACCCGGCTCATAAACGACCGTGGCACATTCTTCTTTGGCTGTGGATTATCATCCTCGTCCTCGTCTTCATCCTTCGGCACGTCTGGACTGGCTTGTGGTTGACCTAGTGGTACTTGGAATGGATTAGCTAAAACGATATCGCCACCTTTAACCGGTGGTAGTCCAATTTCAGATCGCACCTCGTTCACAGTCTTGTATGGCTGGCGGTTAAGGGCGATTTCACGCTCTTTCAGCAATAGCTCTTGATTGACGGGAATAAACTCGTCATAGGCGAAGTAATACTTATCTGATTTATCAAGCAGCGGGGCAATGTGGACATTAAGAAATTCGATCAGATCGTCTACTACTGGCTTGATCGTGTATCGGGCAAAGATATACTCTGAAGCTTCAGCACTAGCGCGGTTTACCTCAGTGGTAAGGCCCACAAGCGTCTTAGGCACACCGAATCCGGCAAGAATCTTGTCACGGTAACGATCATCAGTAGCACCCATCTCGATTTCGCCCATGTTGGCTGTAGTCTTGGTGTATTTAGCGCCTTTAGGCAAAACGCCCAGCTTATGTGCGTTGTCCACACCCACGTGATCGTTAGCTAGACCAGCTTTGATGAGCTTGATGCGCTCCTCGGTTTCTTCCTCGGTTTCGATGAAGCCACCAAACGTAGCGCCATTGATGAAAAAGCGTCGTAGAAATTCGTTTGAAAATGATGAGGTGTCTACCCATTTGGCAATCTTGGCGAGCTTGCCTACCCCCCAATATGGATTAGCTGGATCGAGATAGCGGTCATGGAGAACATCTTTAATGGGGATAACGCGTTGTTCGCTGCCTTGGGTGTAGCGATAGCCAAGTAATTGGCCGTTAGCGCCTTTTTTGGGCTTGACGTTGGTGGGGATCATCGGCGACAGCTTCATGCCCTTTTGTTTTTCCCAAAAAGCGTTACCGGTTAGCTCTTTCCAGGCGGTATTGAGGTAGATGAAGTCTTTGCCGGTAAAGCCCTCTGCTGGTTTCTCCAAAAACTCGACTAGTGGACCATTGAAAACTTCTTGGTCGTCACCGTTCCGCTTGTACTGCATGACTTTGAACCTTACACCTGCTACAGAAGACGCTACCTTATCAACCGCAATAAAAACCCACTCCTTGTTATTCAAGAGTAGGTTGCGGTCGTTTACGCCGTCATTACCGCCACTAGAGTTAATCCAGTTGTCTGATGATAGGTTTGTGCTTTTCTTCTTTCCGAAAAAGTCTCGGAAGTTATCGAATATTCCCATAATGATAATAATATCATGGGGTTATTCTTTTAAATTTCTTATCCTCTGGTTTTGCCAGTACGATAAGAGTTTATAACGCAGGATACATATGCGAGAATAGGCTATAAATAAATCAGGGGTAGATGTTCGTGAAAAATATAGTCATAGTTGTGATAGCAGTAATGTGGTGTTTCTCTGTAAATGCACAATCTACAGAGAAAGGTCAGTCAATTTGTTACGAAGCTCAGAACATTATTAACGGACTTGTAGACTATACCGAGACATCTTGCTTACCTTCAAGTGGGAAAAAAGGAGCACTAACATTCATGTTTATTTCTAGTAAACCTATATTCTCAGTTGAAGCTTCTAAAAAAGCGTGGGCAATTGTGACTGTCGCAGCAATAGGAAAGATTTTGAACGATCAACCATCTATTAAAACTGATGAAATTTGGCTATCAGACATTAATCAAGTACAAAATAAAGTTGCTTACACACTCCCAACTTCACTAGCAAAGTCTCTACAAAAACAAGTATCCACTGAAAAAATTAATTTCGAAGAGATGTATAGCTCAATAAATAAGAATATGATTAAGAAAACAGTCTCTAAATAGCTAAGTAATGGAAATTGAAAAGAAAGACTATTTGCGTTTAGTCATTTCTTTAATTACTTTAATCTTAGTTACTTTTTTAACATCAACATTAGCCTTTGCCAAAAACACACATCAGCCAAAATCAGACCATACCTACATAACAGGCAAACGCGGTGGGTGTTTTTACATTAATAAGAATGGAAATAAAACCTATGTTGACCGCAGTCTTTGTAGGCAAGTAGATAAAAAATAATTATTCTTCCTTTTCCAGCAAATAAACAATAATATTACTGGTAGCATCAGCTCTGATAATTTTCCAACCAGATTCAAGTCTCTCTATTAACAAACTGAATTGCTTTTTTGTATTTTCAACATCTGTAATAGATAAATCATTTGGTTTAAAATATACAGAAATTACATTGTATTTCATACCTATAGCTTAACAAATCACAGCCAAATAACCCCAAGGTTATCCCCCTCGGTCGGCTTACTCAAAGTAAGTGCTAAGGCATCACCCACATCTGGAGAACTCACTCCCCGTTTCTTCATGTCCTCTTTGCTCTCCAATTGCAACTTACCAGTAGAGGTTATTTTATATTCAGGATTAGCCAACTGATACCAATCTTCATCTTTCTCCAACACCCCGTCACGCAACCACTCCCGCACATTCATCCAGCTCTCAATACGAATATTCACATACTCTGCTGGATCACGTGGGGTGGAGGCACTGTTCACGCCATACACACGGCTTGATACCGCTGGCTGTTCTTTTAAGCGGTCAAAGACTCCAGCACCTACTCCAATAATGTCTATATACAGACGGGCTTTGGGGTATTGTTGTAAGTAGCGGACTGCTTTCCCTGCTGTCTGCATCAGATTATTGCCGTTGTATTTCTCCAGCACTTTAGCGAAGTTACCGGCTCGAAAAACAAAAGCACTGTCATCATCACCAAACCGTGCCACATCCAGCCCGATATAGTGGTCGTCTACGTTTTGTCGTTCCCTGTTGGCATTGACAGCCCGCTCCACCGCATCAATTGAAATAAGTGTGTTAGACGCTTGCCGTGGAAATTCACCCAACGCGCGTACTTTGAAGATGTCACTGTCACGGCCATATTTCCGCTCTAAATCCTCTACCCAATCATGTGTAACCAAACCAGTGATAACCTGCTTACGCTCCCGCACATTCGGTACGTCATAAGCACTAATAGTGATTTTGTTATATGACGGGTCTTTGAATGAATCATAGAATGGCCCGCTGTTTTGGGTGGGGTTCCCAATCAAGACAAAGCGGACTACCGCCCCTCCAGCCATCGCACCAAGTGCCGCCTCGTAAATTTTCGGATGGATTCCAGAAGCTTCGTCAAAGATAACCAGCACATTCTCACCGTGCCAGCCTTGGAAAGCTTCCATACGGTTGGGGTCGTTACTCAAACCCATCGCGAACCAGTTTTCGCTAAAATTGAGTTGGGTTTTAAGTAGCTTGCCACCAAGCCGATAACTAGCCTTGCTATAGGCGTCACGAAGATAACGCCAATATTGGTTCTCTACCTGTGACCAGACTGGAGCAGTGTTAAAAACTACGGCAGGGTAGTATGAAAAAAGAAAGCGCAGTCCCTCGCGGGCAATATGAAAAGTCTTACCGGCACCGTTGCAAGAACGCACGGTGGTGTTGCGGTTGTTGGTTATTGAGTGACTGATTTCAAGCTGTCGTTCCCACGGCTCGTAATTCAGTACCTCTCTATGGAAAAACTCAGGTTTACTGTAAGCGTCCAACGCCACCATCTAACAATTTTTAAGGCACTCAATTATCCTC
>ERZ1292633.1154-Hain-H41-02um-R1-1154-length-28978-cov-9_pt1 | contig 28978 bp, 20 predicted proteins | sample MGYA00564406_ERZ1292633 | MGnify/ENA primary metagenome ERZ1292633 (study PRJEB36523, sample SAMEA6512639) | groundwater metagenome | collected 2019-01-08 | study: AquaDiva: Metagenomics assemblies of 32 groundwater samples | reverse complement strand
TTGGGATGAGGACGGCGTCTGCGTCAGCGAAACAGGTTTTGAAATCTTCCAGGAAGAATTTGGTTCTGCTGAATTGGTGTGGTTGGAAGACTGCGAGGATTTTTTCTGTGGGGAATTTTTCGCGTGCTGCCTGGAGTGTGGCGCGGATTTCTACTGGATGGTGGCCGTAATCATCGTAGATTTTTGTTTGGCCGTTCTCGTGATGGAAAATTCCTTTATATTCGAATCTTCGCATGGTGCCTGCGAAATTGCTCAAGCTTTTTCGAATTGTTTCCTGCGAAATTCCGAAATATTTTCCGAGCGCGGCGGCGAGCGCGGCGTTTTTTTGATTATGTTTTCCGGGAATTTGAAGATCGGTTTTGAAGTTTTTTTCTGTGGTGATTTTCTGGCATGTGACTTTTGCTGCGATTTTTTTGCTACTTTCGTCGTCTTCGTGGTGGACGAGAATTCCTTCCTGCGGGATTTTTTTTATGAAATTTTCGAAAGCCTGATCGTATGATTCTTTGTCTTTGTAGGCGTCGAGATGGTCGAGATCGACGTTGGTGAGGACGACGATAAATGGCTGGAGATTCAGGAAAGATCCGCGGTATTCGCAACTTTCGATCACGGCAATTTCGGAATTTCCGGCGTGATAATTTTTCTCCCCCCACTCTTTGATGTTGGCGCCGATGATGATACTTGGATTTTTTCCGGCGTCGATCAGCATTTTCCCGATCATGGCCGTCGTGGTGGTCTTCCCGTGTGTTCCGGCGACGCAAATATTTTTCTTGTCTTGGAAAAAATATCCCAGTGCCTGCGGATAGCTCATTTTTTGAATTTCTCGGTCTGTTGCGGCCTGCATTTCTTCATTCTCCTCTGCAATTGCTGGCGAATAGATGACGAGATCGCAGTCTGCGGCAATATTTTCTTTTTTCTGTCCGATAAAAATTTGGATTCCTTCTTTTTGCAAAGCGTCAGTTTGACTGGAGCTGGATTGGTCTGATCCGGATAGGATGAAGCCATTTTTTTGTAAATGCCTTGCGAGGCTACTGGTGCCGATGCCTCCGATCCCGATAATATGGATTTTCTTCATTTTTCCTCGTGTGTTAGAATTTCTGTGATGAAATTTTCTTGGCAGGAGACATCCCGAACGACGAAAATGGTTTTGATAGGTGAATTTTTGCTTGTTTCTTATTTACTCTACGCGCTTGCTCTCAACGTGTATCAGGGGTATCAGATCGATTATCACATCCAGAACTTCCAGAATGAAAATCGGAAAATTGCTGAGGCGAATCAAAAAGCGGCTGATGATTTGCTGTATTATACCTCGAATGAATATTTGGAAAAAATGGCAAAGCAGAATTTGGGTTTAGTGAATCCTGGAGAGGAGGTTGTGGTACTTTCGGAGGATATCCTGAAAGGTCCCGATCCGGAGGGTTTTGAGCAGGAAGTTCAGAGTTCTGAGTTGCAGCGCTATTACAATCTTTCGAACCCGCATAAATGGTGGAAGTTTTTCTTTGAGATTGATCACAGGAAGAAGGATTTAGGATTGAGGATTGAGGAAAGCGCATAGCACATGTCAATTGTCACAAGTTTTTCTATGTTTCGTGTCATTCTTGCCGATGTGGTTCCGAAAAATATTCCTAAACCTCAGGTGGAGCGGCATTTTGCTGAGCTGGTGAAATTGATTGAGACTTTGGGTGGTATGAGTGTGGTGAAAGTCATTCAACGCCGTGGGCGACCGTCTGGGTCGACGTATCTCGGTACTGGAAAGGCGGATGAAGTTGCGGCGCTGGCGAAAGAAATGAAAGTGGATGGTGTGATTATCAATGGCATGCTGAAAGGCAGTCAGATTCATAATTTGAGTCAGAAAATTACGTGTGCTCTCTGGGATCGCGTGGACGTGATTTTGAATATTTTTGATCGACATGCGACGACGGCGGAGGCGAAATTGCAGATTCAGCGGGCGCGGATTGAGTACGATATTGCGAAACTCTATCGACGTGATGCGAAGACACTTTTCGAGCGCGAGCGTGGTGGGCGTGGGACGGTGGTGCGTGGTTCTGGTGAACGTGGGATCGAGGCGGAGCGACGTCACATTCGTGAACAAATCCGTCGGATTGATGAGAAAATTGCGGAGATGCGTCTCCAGCGCAAAAATCGTCGTGATCGTCGCCGGAGAAATGGTCTTCTGACTGCGGTTCTCGTGGGTTATACAAATGCCGGAAAAAGTTCGGTGATGCGGGCGCTCACGGGGAAAGATGTTTTGGTTGCGGACAAACTTTTTGCGACGCTCGACACGCGGATGGGGTCGATTTGGTTGCCAAATTTGATGCAAAAAATGTTGATTGGGGACACGATTGGATTTATCGAAAATCTTCCTCCGAATTTGATCGCCGCTTTCCAGTCGACCCTGGAAGAAGCGACGGAGGCGGATGTTTTATTGCATATTTTCGACGCTTCGGAGACTCTGAAAGAGCAGAAGAGAAAACATCGTGTGGTGCGAGATATTCTGCGGGATTTGGATTGTATTCAGCCGATTTTGCAGGTGGGGAATAAGATTGATTTGCTTAGCGCTAATCAAATTCAGAGATTGGAGAAAAAGTCCGGAATCATTGCGGTTTCGGCGGAGGGGAAGATGGGATTGGAGAAGCTGATTGAGACTATTGAGAAGACTGTTGGGCGGTCTAGCACCCCACATTGATGTGGAAAATTTTGCACACAGGCTTATTTTTGCTACTATGGCTTCTTCATTGTATAAATGATGCCTTAGGGGCACTTGTAGAGCGTAAATTATAGATAATACCTATGAAACCTGTTGATAGAAATCCAGATCTATCGGTGACAGTAGTGAGTCACAAATCCCCCTCCAATGCTCCGGATATCTCGGGGGACGTAGGGCAAACGAGAGAGGGTGTATCGCGTGCGTTAGCTCCTTGTGTACGCGCCGTTGAAGCATATTTAGGTGCTTCGTTTCTACCATTGGTTGATAGATTGGGAGGAAAAAATGTTGGAAATGAATTACTCAAGGGATTGCACAGAGACTCTGGAGAATTATTTCAATCATTTGCGATGGCTGGCGGATTTCGGGGCATAAAATTGCTGGATACCTCCTATGTAGAAACTGATGTTTATTTGGAATTTGAACAGATGAGAACACCAGATGAATGGCGAAATTGGATCGAAGAAAAAAAACAGGATGCCAGACTTTCACCTGGAATTGCTCGATCATTGGCGCCTTTACTTTTAAAAGAATCACAGGATGTTCGAGCATTTTTTGAATCTTTGTGGGAGAGGATTGTAGCTCAGAGTGGATTAACGTCGGATGTTTTTGTCAGAAGTAGTTTGTTATCAGAAGATTTTTTGAATGATCAGTACACCGGTGTATCAAAATCAATGTGTCTTAGTTCATCTACAGCTCGCCATTCTATTCCTCCAGCACAGCTTCTCTGTGCGATTTATCTCCATACACTTGTTGGCAAACTCTGCCCTATATCGGAGTATGTTCGATTGGACGAAAAAGAAAAACTAGCTTTGCAGATTGCTCCAGTCGTAGATTGGGATTTTCATGCCACTGCTCATTGTGATGAAGATGATTCTGTGAGAATCCAGGTTCAGAGTTCTGAAGTTTTTCTTCGCACAAATCGACCAATGTGGTTTTTGTATGAAGTGAGTGCCAATGATATTGTTTCTGTCCATCCAAATTTCAATCCTGCTGTGAGAATGGCGGATTGGGTCAATTCAAATATTTGCAAGGATGTCGTCAATGGAAGTCCGTCTTTTTTGAGTGAACCATCCGTGATTGCTTTGGCAAAACTCTCAAGAGAAAAAAAGAAGAAGCTCGGACTTCAAACTGTCGACACGGAAACTCTTATAAAAGAAAACACATTGATTGATGTTCAGATAAGACCTGTGATGTCTGATTTTGGTCATGAAGAAGAATTACCTCCTGATTCTCGAATCATTTCTGAAACTCCCTTTGTTTTAGGGAAGAAATTTACTGCACAGGGACGATTGCTTTTGGTGAATAGTATTTTTGATCTTGCAATTACTGGTGAAATGGGTGACATGGAAGAGTTTGATCCAAAAAAATGCATCGTTGTTTTTCCTGCAAGAGATGAACTCTTTCTTCCATATGCAAAAAGATCTGTGGATTGCGGTACTCAATTTGCTGGATATTTGGGTTTTGATTACGGGGCTGAATTATCACATATGATGAGTGGAGACAAAGAGGGGCAGACTCATTTTGCCCGTAGGGATATAAACTTTTTAGCAGATCCACATGTGAAATCCAGAATTTTAGAACTTGATTTGAGATGGAAAAATTTGTCGAAAATTGAAGGAGCGAAAATTCTTTTTAGTGATGAGTCTTTCATTCTTCAGTCTGATCGCAGGAGTGGGAGATTGGTGCAGGTTTGTCCAAAGAATCTTGAATTGGCTTCGAGGAAAGAATAGTATTCCTTCTGATGAATCAACTTTGTGGGGGTTGCAGCGCTCCGTTTGAAATCCTGGAAGCAGATCTTGCTGGGCTTGCTGCAATCACTCCAGTTGTTGCTGGAAAAGAATATGCGTTGCCGTCGCCTACTTTGTGTACTGACTGTCGTCAGCAGCGACGTCTTGCTTTTCGCAATGAGCGCAAGGTTTATCATCGGTCGTGTGATTTCTGTAAAAAAGCAATTATTTCTGTTTACTCTCCTGATAAACCGTATGTTGTTTATTGTAGTGAATGCTGGTGGGATGATGCTTGTGATGCTACGCAATATGGTCAAGATTTTGATTTTAGTCGTCCATTTTTTGAACAGTTTGCGGAGCTTGTGCATAAAGTTCCACTCCTCTCCAATATGGTTTTCAATTCGGTAAACTCCGAATATAACGGTTTTTGCTCTGGTTCCAAGGATTGTTATTTATCATCTCGCATTGGTGATTGTGAAAATATTCTCTATTCCTATTTGGGCTTGAGTGCTCTCGGCTGTATTGATTGTTTTGATTTTTTTCATTGCCAGTATTGCTATGAATGTGTGGATTGCTGGAATTGTTACAATTCCAAATTTTGCCAACTTTCCCGTAATTGTACTGATTGTGTTTTTTGTTATGACTGTATTGGTTGCAAGAACTGTTTTGGCTGTGTCGGCCTGCGAAATGTCGAATATTATTTTTTCAATAAACCCTGTACGAAGGAAGAATATGAGGAAAATGTGAAAAAATATAATTTGGGAAATTATGCGAATCTTGAAGCTTTCAAGAAGCAGTTTTATCATGAAGAGCTTTTCAAAAAACCTTTTCGATCGGCGGTCATTATCAATACTGAAAATGCTTCTGGAAATTATATTTCCCAATCGAAAGATATTTATCGATGTTTTGATGTAGAGAAGACGGATACTGCGCGCCATAGCTGGGGTGTGGAATATGCCAAGGATATTTATGATTGCAGTTTTATTTATTACGGTGAGCATTGCTATGAAAATATTTCAAATTCCAAGAGTGCAAATATTTACTTTAGTTTTGTGGCGATTGGAGTTCATGATCTTCTTTATTCGATGCTGTGTTTCAATAATACCCATGATTGTTTTGGATGTCTTTCGCTCAAGAAGCAGCAATATTGCATTTTGAATAAGCAATATTCAAAAGAGGAATATGAGGCACTGGTGCCGCGCATTATTGAGCATATGAAGAAAACTGGTGAATGGGGCGAGTTTTTTTCAATCCAGTTCTCACTTTTTGGCTATAATGAATCTTTGGCGCAAGAATATTTTCCGTTGAAAAAAGATCAAATTTTGGCGAAAGGGTATCGATATCAGGAAGAAGATGTGCGTCAATATTTGCCACAGAAATATCAAATTCCGCTGGATATTCGTGATGTTCCGGGCAGTATTATTTCTGAAATTTTATCCTGTATTGATTGTGGAAAAAATTACAAAATTATTGCCCGGGAATTGGAGTTTTATCAGCAGGCTGTATTGCCAATTCCTCGAAAATGTCCTGATTGCCGCCACAGAAGTAGGATGTCTTTACGCAATCCTCGCAAACTTTATCAGCGGCCGTGTGATCGTTGCGGAATGAATATTGAAACGACGTATGCTCCGGAGAGGCCAGAGAAAGTGTATTGTGAGAAGTGTTATTTGGAAGGGGTGTATTGAGGTTTCCCATATCGATCTGTTCGGTCGTATGCCAATGTCAAAAAAGTTTTATCTCTCACATCCAGAGCCATTTTTTCTGCGATAGCTCTTGCTACTAGTGAAGAGTTTCCCAATCGTTCTTCCGGCTTCAGTTCTTCGTTATACCTAACCGTTGATAAAATAGATTTTTCGTCTACTGGTACTATGTCGTCCATGATCCTGTCTTGAATCGCTCTTTCTATAAATGGCATGTTGATGTTTCCTGATCCACCTATTCCGGGCAGATCGTGAAAACTCCATTCGGTATGCACTGCCTCTCCTTCTCCCAAAATAGGGACTGTAAAATTTCCCCATCGCACTCGCTCACGCTGAAAGTATGTTGCTGCACGATGCGGCTCGAAACCTATTACTTTTGTATCTGGACTATGACGCTTGAGATCTTCTCCAATTCCTAGTACCGTGCTTCCGTTTCCTATCCCTCCGATAAAATAATCGATTGCACCTGCAAATCTACGAGCTTCTTGTGCGATTGGTGCAAAAAATCCAGGAACTATATTGTTTTGTGAGTGATTTGCCATCCATATTTTTCTTCCTTCTGCTCCCACACGGTCTCTATTTCCCCTGAGATGTTTTACCATGGCATCTGAACAGGCTTTTAAGAATTTTTTTTTGTCATCAATCAGAACAACCTGCTCATGTCCTGCCATTCTTTGGGTTTCAATGATTCTGGGTTCTGGGACATAGTCCGGCATAAAAACATAAGGATTGAATCTTAATTTTCGAGCTGCCCATGCGAATGAAATTCCTGCGTTACCACTACTTGTTTCCAGTACGTCTGAATCCCTTTCAATTTTTCCATCTTCTTCTAGACTTTCCAGTAGAGGTATAAATACTCGATCATAGTGAGATTCGCTTAGACCACGTGTTTCATTTACCTGCAGTAAAATATTTCCGTTTGGGAGATCAATTTGATGAATTGGGCTATTTCCAATAACAGCTTTTAAACGTCTATAAAGCTCTGCACGATTTAGACCTACGAGGTCGCAATCCCTCAAACACATAGTTTCTTCTCGTTCCTTGAGCCTTTCTGAAAATTTTGTTTCTAAAATTGCCTCATTCATGCTTGTGAATTATGAGGTAGGATTATAAAGATGAAATTGAAATTTGTCAACTTGGTGGCAGGGAGCAGGATTGAACTGCTGACCCCAGGCTTATGAGTCCTGTGCTCTACCAACTGAGCTACCCTGCCACGGTGGGGTCTGAGATTTTTTTTGGTTGCGGGGGGTGGATTCGAACCACCGACCTCAAGGTTATGAGCCTTGCGAGCTGCCACTGCTCCACCCCGCGACGAAATTGGGTTTCACTTGCGAACCTGAATCTAACGGGAAAAGTATACTCGGAAATCTGCACAATTCAAGCTGAACGTTCTGTAAGCGCTTTTATGAAGTCTTTTACTTCGGTGAAATTTGTTTTTTTGGGGAGGAGGATGTACTGACCTTTTTCGTTCATGGTTGAGTAGAGGTAGTTTGTGGTACTGAGGACGTTGCCGGTTTGGAGGATGAATTCTTTGTAGATTTTGTAGATGTCGATGAGTTCGAGGAATCCGATGTTGGTGTCGATGTAGGGAGTGAGAGACTGGTAGGCTTGGCCGAGGCTGCCGAAATTTTCGAGGTAATTCCCCTGCTGGAGTCGATCTTTGATGGATTGAATGACTTGCTGTTGTCTTTTGGAGCGATCGAAGTCAGAGGTCGATTTCCTGCTGCGGGTGTATTTGAGTGCGTCTGCGCCGTTCATGCGATATTCTCCTTTGTTGATTTGGTAGGGGTCGTAACCACCATATTTATTTGGATATTGATGGTCATAGATATTTTTTTCGACGGTGATGTCGATACCTCCGATGACGTCGATCATTTTTTCAAAACCTTCCATGTTGATGACGACGTATTTTGTTGGTTTGATACTTGTGACTTCTTCTATTCTCTGTGCGAGAACGTTGATGCCGAAGAGCTGATAGAATTCGTTTATCTTTCTTCCTTTGACGGAGAGATCACGCGGAATGCTGATGAAATAGGCTTGCTTCGTTTCTGTCTTGGTGACGACGAGTATGATCGTGTCGGTGAGATTTCCGTGAGTTCCGACGAGCAGGAATGTTTCGTCTTTGCTCTGTTGTGGTGCTGGTTCGAGGACGATTTTTTGTGAATCGGTTGCTGTCGATTGCTGCTCCGGGATTTTGATTTTTCGGATAGCTTCGAGAGTGTGTTGGACTTTCCTGGTTTGTTCGTCGAGCATGCCGACTTCGTCGATGAGAGTATTGATTTGCATGTTTTTGATTTGGAGATCCTTACTCTGCTCGATGAGAGTTTGTCCCGCTACTGTTGCGAAGATTCCTAGAATGGCAAATGCTGTGATGGCGAAGAAATGTTTGATTCTCATGGTGTTGGGGCTGCTGGGGTCGTTTCTTCTGCTGGACTTTTTTCCGGAGGAGTTTCTGGAACTGGTGTAATTTCTTCTGTTGGAGTTTCCTGAACTGGTGCCGGAGTGGCCCCCTGTGTGTTTGCAATCGCTTCTCCTTCTGGTGTTACTTTCTCAATTTCGGTGATGAGTTCGATGCCGATGCGACCTTCGATTTCTTTTTCGACGAATTCTTTTTTTCGACCGTATTTCATGCGGGAATATTCTTTGATAATTTCTCCGACTTTTTTGTTTTTTCCGGTGTTATCGTAAATACTCTCGAGTGAGAAAGGTCTGGATGTGGTTCCGTTGATGCTCATTTTCATGTAGGCCTTGTAGTTGGAAATTCCGATGAGATCCTGCTCTGTGAGCACTGGAGCGAATTCTTTGGTGATGAATTCTGAATCTTCTGCACCGATTTTGAAACAGGTCATGGTTCCGACGTTACCGAAGACGGCATCGCGGATTTGCGTGCTACTGTTTCCAAACTTATTGACGACGAGCTGACTGATGTATTGGTGTGCCATGATGAGCCCGAGTCCGTATTTACGCGCTTCTGAGAGAATGGAGCTGAAACTGTCGGTGGCGAAGTTCTGGAACTCATCGACGTAGAGCAGGAATGGGCGACGTTTTTCGAGCGGAGTGTCTACGCGACTCATAGCTGCCATTTGAAGACGGGCGACGATGACGAGACCGAGGAGTTGCGTGTTGAGATCACCGATCTTACCTTTCGAAAGTTTTACGAGGAGAATTTTTCCCTGATCCATGCATTCACGGAAATTGAATGCAGACTTGGTTTGTCCGATGGTGTTTCTCATGATGGTGTTCGTGATGAACGGACCAAATTTTGCTGAGAAATACGGAATCATTTCTTGTCTTTCGCGGTCCCCTGTTTCGGCATATTCGTGTTCCCAGAATGAACGAACAATCGGATTTTTGACTTTTGCAACTTTGTATTTCATGAAGGGTGGATCGACGAAGATTCTTGGGACGTCGATAAGCGTGGCGCCTTCTTCGTGGTCTTCCATGAGTGTCAAACAAGCATTGCGGAAGTAATGCTGGATGCGTGGTCCGAAGATTTCGTCTCCGAAGAGTTTGATGAAAATTTCTGTCGCCTGTGATGCGGCGAGATCCATTTGTTCAACGGTTGTTGCTTCAAGGATATTGAGTCCCATCGGACGTGCCTGATCGGACGGATCAAAAATGATGACGTCTTTTGCTCGTTCTTTTGGGATAAAATCCAACACGTCTTCAATTAAATCTCCGTGTGGATCGATGATTCCGACGCCTTTTCCCTGGATGATGTCTTGACGCGCCATATAGCCAATGAAACTGGATTTACCTGTTCCTGATTTACCAATGACGTAATGATGTTTCATGCGATCACCATCGAGGAGATGAATAGCCTTTTTGGCTCCACGATAGACATTATTTCCGAGAGTAATTCCTCCTGTGTCTGGAAGTTCCGGTGGAGGTGGGAGAATCTTGTAGAGAAGCCATCGGATGTTTGGCGTTTGGTTGTATTTGCTGGTTGGAAAATGGAATATAGATGCGAGTTCTTCATCGACGAGAACGGATCTTTTTTCTCCGAATCCGAAGATTCGTGTTTCCAAAACGCGATTTCGAAAATGCTTCAACATGAGCCAATTATTGATCACATCGATTGGTACGATGCGTCGTGTTTGAAACCAGTTTGCTCCATCATCTTTGAAAACGCTGAATGCAACCACCATGTTGTCCATGATTTCTTCAGCTCGTTCTGTGGTGGGAGCGCTGGATATCAATCGAATACAGGTATCGAATCCAGATTTTTCTGCTTTTTGCCCGATTTTTTTGGCTGCTTCTTCGGTGGTTTGGAGCATGCGGACGAATCCTTTTCCAACAGCTTTTCCGTCATCACTTTCACTTTCTTTTGAAATTTTATCGTATCCCCATACGAGACCTGTGAACAGGTTTCCGAGGAAGCTGAGTCCTGGAATTTTCATTTTGGTTCCTGACTCACTCATCTGTCTTCCGAGAAAAAGGTCTGATCCATATTTTTTCGCTTCTGTCTGCCATTTTTTGTTTTTTGGTCGTATCATGACCTGAATGACAGCTTTTTCATTTTCTTGTACTTTGCTGAAAATGTTCGTGAGGTCGTTCAATGGATCGTTTTCGACCGTTTTGTATGTTTTAATTGGAAACCAGAAACCTCGTTTTTGGTAGGCAAAAAATGCTTTCACCTTTGATTCTTTTGGCGCAATTTCGTAGGGTTCTACGATTTGAATTTCTGCATTTGGATAGTAACTCGTGATTTGCTTTTCAATAATTTGGCTGTAGCTCTGGACCGTGACGACATAGAACTCGATGATTTTTTCCTGAACGACGATTTCGAAAGAGATGACATCTGAGTGGAAAAACCAGGTTCTGATGATGTTCATGGCGTTGAGTTCGGCGAGCTCACTGATGGCTCGATAGAACTGTTCCATAACCGCTATTTTTTCTTTGAAATCTTTTTCGTTGTCTTTTTCTTTGTCTCTCTGAGAGTCTTCACGTGGCATGACGACTTTGATGTAGACGTTTTTGACATTTGAAACGTACCAATAGCGCATGAGCCAAAGGAGGTATTTGCATGTAAGATATGCAAAAAGTGGAAAAAGTACTGTTTCGATCGGGTGCTCTTTTACCCACTGCCAGAGTTGTACCAAGATTTCCTGCATTTGTTTTTGTTTTTAGTGTTCTTGCCATTCTATCATATTTTTCAGCTTTGTGCAAGGCTGGGTCGGAACTTCCCTATTGTTCCATTTTCGAAGCTGAAATAACTGTTTTCACCAATGATGATATGGTCGAGAACCTGTATGCCGATAATCTCTCCAGCTTTTTTGAGGATTTCGGTGAGCTGCATGTCTTCTCGGCTTGGAATTGGGTCTCCTGATGGATGGTTGTGTGCGATGATGATGCTGGCAGCATTTTCTTTGATGGCACCTGAGAAGACTTCCCTCGGATGAATAATACTGGCATCGATCGAGCCGATGGAGATGATTTCTTCGGCGATGAGCGCATTTTGAGTTGAGAGGTAGAGCACTTTGCAATGCTCCTTTTCTTCCCTGCCCATGTTTTTTAAATAATTTCCTGCCTCTTTTGCGTTTCTCACTGTTATTTTCCTGGTATTTTTTTGAAAAAGTCTTTTGCCGAGTTCACAAGTGGCGATAATTCTGCAGGCTTGGACTTTTCCTGTTTTCCAGAGATTTTGAACATGATGAACAGATCGAATTTTTTCGAAAACAGCATTTTCGTATTTCTTGATGAGCCTCCTGCTCATATCGAAAATGTTTTCGGTTCTATTTCCAGATCCGAGAATAATGGCCAGGAGTTCACTGGTTTCCAGTTTTTCTGGTCCGTATTTGATAAGTTTTTCGCGAGGTTTTTCGTTCATGATGCCGATTCTACTGAAGCGTCATGAACGAAACTTAACATTTTTATGAAATTTTCTTAAACGCTTTTAAAAACCGAGCTTTTCTTCTAAATATTTTTCGAGGTTCTCGAGCTTCACACGTTCTTGTTTGAGGCTGTCGCGATCGCGAATGGTCACAGTATCGGTATTTTCTGCCTCGCCCTTTCCTACGGTATCGTAGTCGATTGTGATGGCTAATGGAGTGCCTATTTCATCTTGTCTGCGATAGCGTTTGCCGATGGAACCGGAATCGTCGTATTCGACCGTGTATTTTTTCTTGAGTCTTGTGAAGATTTCACGTGCTTTTTCGCCGAGACCGTCTTTTTTCATGAGTGGAAGGACGGCAACTTTGATGGGAGCGAGAATTGCTGGGAAGCGCATGACAATGCGAACGTCTGTTTCTTTTCCTTCTTTTTCTGTGGAGACTTCATCTTCACTGTAGGCTTCGAGAAGCGCTACGAGGACGGTTCGTGTGACACCCATGGTTGGTTCGATGCAGTGTGGAACGAATTTTTCGTTGGTCTCTGGATCGAGATATTCGAGTTTTTCTCCCGAGAATTTTTCGTGCTGTTTGAGGTCGAAATCTGTGCGATATGCTATGCCCCACATTTCTCCCCAGCCGAATGGGAATTGATATTCGATGTCCCAACTGAGTTTTGAATAATGCGCCATTTCGTCTTTTTCATGCTGTCTCCAGCGCATATTCTTCTTCGAGAATTTGAGAATATTTTCGTAGAAATTGCTCATTTCTTTCCTCCATTCTTCATAAATTTCTTCCCAACCTTTTTCTTTTACGAAATACTCGATTTCCATCTGTTCGAATTCGCGAGTGCGAAATGTGAAATTCCCTGGAGTGATTTCGTTGCGGAATGCTTTCCCAATCTGTCCGATGCCGAAAGGAACTCTCTTTCTTGTCGTTTGTTGGACGTTTTTGAAGTTCACGAAAATTCCTTGTGCGGTTTCTGGGCGCATGTAGACGAGTGCGGCACTGTCTTCGACGACACCTTGATGTGTTTTGAACATGAGGTTGAAAGAGCGCGCTTCAGTGAAGTCACACTCACCGCATTTTGGGCATTCTATTTTGTGTTCCTTTATAAGTTGGGATATCTCTTTCAGTGATTTTCCCGCGACCGCTTCAACTCCGAGTTTTGCTTCGATGATTTTGTCTCCTCGAACACGTTCGTGACACTTTTTGCAGTCCATGAGCGGATCTGAGAATGATGAGACGTGACCGGATGCTTCCCAGACTTTTGGATTCATGAGGATAGCGGCGTCGAGACCGACCATGTCTTCCCGATCCTGGACGAAATGTTTCCACCAGACTTTTTTGAGGTTATTCATGAGCTCAACTCCGTATGGTCCGTAGTCCCAAGTGTTGGCGAGACCGCCATAGATTTCTGAGCCAGGAAAAACGAAGCCTTTTCTTTTACAGAGGGAGACGACTTTTTCCATCAAATTTGGTTGAGACATGAGAGGATTTAGGATTTAGGATGTAGGGTTTAGGAGTTGCATTTTTTTGTTGACGAAGTTGGTCAACACTTTCTTATGTCTCCTTCTTCTTTAGTTTATCATACTTTTTTCTTATTTTCTTTTTTGGTTATTTGTCATATTTTTTATTTTTTTTATAATTCTGTCCTATCTTCTGTTTTTCTTCTTATGAATGGTCTCTTCTTTACAAGTCGTGTCGTGCAAGGTCCCTTTTTCGATCGCAACTTTCGTAGTGAGAATCTTTCTCTTTCTATCCTGGGACCGCCTTTTTCTTTTTCTCCATCACTTTCGAGCTACAATGTTTTCTTATTTTATGCACCTCTTGCTCGTGAGATTACGGATTTTATTGCTTTTTTGAAACAGTATCGTCCTGATGCAGTGACGGGATATCTTTTTGATGAGCAACCGAGTTCTCTTCCTGATACAGATTTTGTTTTTGTGCGCCCATTTTCTTTTCGGCAGATGTCTTTTTCTTTGCAGGAGAAATATTTTGAAAAACAGAAAAATCGGTCTTCTCGAGAAGTTTTGTATGCAGAAACAACACTTAATCTCTTCACTCGTGAAGTGTGTAAGCACCCTTATCGCCTCTCTCTTCGTAGTAAAGAATTTTCACTTCTCCAACTCTTCATGTTGAATCCTGGAAAAGTTTTTACACGCTCGGATCTTTTGGAGCTTATTTGGGATTCTTTTGCGACTGTTTCGACGAATACGGTGGATGTGCATGTTGCTCGTCTTCGGAAAAAATTGAAAGAATGTGGCTCTAGTCTCATTATCAAGACGATTCCTTGTGTGGGATATATTTTGCACTGATTGTTTTATAAAATATTTCTTTATTATAACAACGTCATTTCCTTCACACCTCCTTTTTTTATTCTATAATTTTTTTTGTTCGATGATTTTTATTTTGTTTGACCTCACCTCCCTATGCAATCCATCACTCCTGAAGTTCGAAGCAGTTTTCAGCAAATTTCTGATCTCGTTGGACAACTCCTCCGGCTTCTTTCGCAGAAAGAGCGTTATGTTATTGAGCGCCGCTTCAATCTTGATCATACGAGAATGCATACGCTCGAAGAGATTGGACAACATTTCCAGGTGACACGTGAACGTGTCCGACAGATTGAAAAAAGTGCTCTTCAAAAGCTTCGCAGAAATGCCTTTACGACGCTTCTTCCTACAGTTTTTTCTTTCTCAAAAGAGTTCCTGCAAGAACGAGGCGGAGTCCTTCGTCAAGATTTTTTCTTTAGTGCTCTTTTGCAAGAAGTTCTTGATACAACTTCTGTTCATTTAGAATCTCTTCGTTTGGCTTTGGAGCTCGATCCTTCTTTCTCTCTCACCGGTAATACTATCCAGTTCCATCCTTTTATTCGCTTGCAAGAAATTCCTGAAAATGTCGTGGAAGATGTCTGTGAAAATGCGTTTCGTATTCTCGACGAGCATGGTGAAGTTATGAAAAAAGATGATTTTTTTGCTCGCCTTCAGAAGGTGTATTCGAACTTTACTTTTGCAATTCCTGCTTTTTTTGCTTCTGTTTTGCCCTTGGATAAGAGAATTAAGATTCTGAATTCAATGTATGGACTTTTTGAGTGGCGACATATTCATCCTCGCACACTGCGTGATAAAATTTTCTTCACACTTCGTGAAAATAAAAAGCCGATTCATTTCGTTGAAATTTCGAATCGCATTTTGAATAGTAATTTTGATAAGAAGCGCGTTAACGTCCAGGCGGTTCATAATGAACTCATTCGTTGTGATGAATTTATTCTTATCGGTCGTGGCATTTATGCACTTCGAGAGTGGGGTTATGACAAAGGAACGGTGACGGAAGTGGTGGAAGAAATTCTCAAAGAAAAAGGTGAAATGGACCAGGAGGATATCGTTTCTGAGGTTTTGAAACGACGACAGATGAAACGTATTACCATTCTTTTGGCACTGAAAAATGAAAAGAAATATGAGCGTGTTGGTCGTAAACGATACAAACTTATTTCTCGCTCACCTCTAAAGACTCCTCCTAAAGCTTGATAAAGTTTTCTGGATTTTGGTTGAAATCTCTTTCTCTGTTTTCTGATTCCTGTGTTATTTGTTGATACATGCTTTCCTGCAGCAGATTTTTGAGCTTTCTTTCACAGTCATTTTTTGTACTTTTTGCGAAACTATTTCTGGGATCGATGCTTATGAGATCTTCACAGGCTTGAATGGCCGGTTCGAATTTTCCTAATAGAACTAGATTTTTGATGTTTTCTTTTGCCCGGAAAACAAAATCTTGTTTATTTTCGAGTTGTTGTCCGAGAAGCTTTTCTCTGAAATTTCTTAGGAGTTTTTCTACTTTTTTTGATGAAGGGTGTAAGTTCTTGAGTTGATAGAGGAAATTGACTACGTCTTCGTATTTTTCTGAATCAAGAAGTTCTTTCTTTTCTTTGAGACGTTTTTCAACCAGTGCATCTTTCATTTTGATGTGAAGATCTCTGAAGATGATTTTATTTTTATCGAGGCGTTCTGTTTGGCCAATTTTTTCTATGAGTTCCTGATATTTCCCTTGTTTCAGCAAATCTTGAAGATCTTTTTCATATTGCTGAATAGCGTTTTCTGTCTTTTTTTCTAACATGTCTCGATACTTTTCTTCTGCTTTTGAAAGTAATTTTTCAAGTTTTTCATATTTTGGAGCGGCCTTGTAGAGCTCCTGATATACCTGAACGAGTTCTAGGTATCGCTCTTCTTTCCAGAGAGGCTCGAATTTGTCGATTTCTTTGTTGATGAGATAAATATTGTAGTTTTGGACAGCTTCTTCGATTTTGGCTTTCATTTCCAAGACTTGTGAATTTTCTGAATCCACTTCCATAAGTTTCATACAAATCTTGTAGGCTTCTTGAAAATTCTCAGCCTTGAAAGCTGCGTCGGCTTGGGCCAGATATTGGTCGATGAGTATTTCTATGGCGCTGGCCATGGAGAAGGTGGGAGATAGGAGTTAGGAGATCAGGAGCTAGAGTTAATCCTGAGCTTCTCCCCATTCTATCACATTTTTTGGAATTTTTCGAGGTCTTTCTGATGCTCTTTGAGCTTTGCTACTTCCTGCTGCCATTTCTGCTTCTTTTCATTTTCCTGGACTACGAGCTCTTTTGGAGCTTTTTCGGTGAAATTTTTGTTCTCTAGGAGGACTGAGAGTTTCTGGATTGCCTTTTCTTTGTCTTCGATTTCTTTCGTGATGCGCTCTAATTCTTCTTCTATGTCGAGCATTTGCTCGAGTGGAAGGTGAATTTCGATGTCGTCCACCATAAGTTTGAGTGCACCCTCCCTCTTCTTATTTTTTTCTTCAATTTCCAGTGTTTCGAGATTTGCGAGTTTTTTGATAACGTCGCTTTTCTCATCGAAGAAAACTTTGTGTTTTCCGGCGCTGATGATTGCGTGGATTTTTTTGGCGGGATCGATATGTTTCTCTGCTCGAGCTTTTCTGATTTCTGTGATCATTTTTTGCATAAGCTCAATTTCTGCAGCTTCTTTTTCGAAGATGAATTTTTTGTCGTATTCCGGCCATTTTTCTCCGATGAGAAGATTTTCTTCGCCAAGTTTTTCCCAGAGCGCTTCGCTGATGAACGGCACAAATGGATGGAGAAGCTTGAGAGTGTTTTTGAGGACGTAGATGAGAACATTTTCGTTTTTGTCTGCGCCTTTTGACATTTCGACGTACCAATCGCAGAGATCACTCCAGAGGAATTCGTAGATTTTGCTGGCGGCATCAGAGAAACGATAGTTCTCCATGTTCTCTGCGACTTCTTTGGTGAGTTTCTGGAGTTTCGTGATGATCCATTTGTCGGCTATATTTTTGAGATTCTTTTCTGAGAATTCTTCAATTTTTTCTCCTTCGATATTCATGAGGACGAATCTCGCGGCGTTCCAGATTTTGTTGATAAAATTTCTATATCCTGCAATTTTCTCTTCGTAGAGCCGAATATCGTTCCCTGGGCCGGAGCCAATAATCATGGAAAGACGGAGTGCGTCGGTACCGTATTTGGCGATCATGTCGAGTGGATCGATGCAGGTTTCAGGATTTGATTTGCTCATTTTCTTGCCTTCGCGTGTGCGGACAAGACCGTGGAGATAGACGGTTTCGAAAGGAACTTCGTCGAGCGCGTACATGGTCATGAGGATCATGCGTGCGACCCAGAAGAAGAGAATATCGTATCCGGTTTCCAGTACGCTCGTGGGATGGAATCGTCGCAAGTCATCTGTTTTTTCTGGCCAACCGAGTGTTGAAAAAGTCCAGAGGCCTGAGGAAAACCAGGTATCGAGTGTATCTGGATCCTGTGTGAGGTTTGCAGATCCGCAGTGTGGGCATTTTTCTGGAGCATCTTTTTGAACGATGGGTTCTTCACATTCTCTTTTGCATGCGTCTGTTCCTGCGCAGTACCAGACTGGAATACGGTGGCCGAACCAGATTTGTCTCGAGATACACCAGTCGTGGAGATTTTCCATCCAGTGGAAATAGATTTTTTCGAAATTATCGGGAAGAATTTTGATTCTTTTGTCTTTCACTACTTCGAGTGAGAGTTCTTTCAAAGTCTTTTTGGTTTTTCCAAATTTTTTGTCGACGGAGATGAACCATTGACGACTCACGAGTGGTTCTATTGGCGTATCGCAGCGATAACAGATGCTGAGGTTATGAGTATAATTTTCGTCGATTCTTTCTACGAGACCTTTTTCTTCCAATTTTTGAATAATTGCTTCTCTTGCTTTTCGCCCATTTTGACCTTTGAAAGAGCCGGCTTTGTCTGTCAGATTTCCGTTTTTGTCGATGATTTGGATGACTTCGAGATTGTGCTTTTTGGCGATTTCAAAATCGATGAAGTCGTGTGCGGGCGTGATCGTCATGGCACCTGTTCCAAATTCTGGATCAGCGCTTTCATCAGCGATAATCTTTGCTTTTACTTCGCCTTCGATCCACGGGACAGTGACTTCTTGTCCGATATATTTTTTGTATCTTTTATCTTTTGGATGCACGACGATGATTTTGTCGAGAAATTTTGTTTCTGGACGTGCGGTCCCGATGACGAAAGGTCCATATTTGAGGTAGTAGAATTTTGCTTTTTGTTCTTTGTATTTCACTTCATCATCTGCAAGCGTCGATGTGCAGCGTGGGCACCAGTTTACAATTCTGTTTCCACGATAGATGAGTCCGTCGTTGTACATTCTCACAAAAATTTCTTGTACAGATTTGGAAAGTGCTGGATCGAGAGTGTATTTCTCTCGTGTCCAATCACAGGATGATCCCATTTTTCTGACCTGATTTCTGATGGTACTTTGAGATTGTTTTACAAATTTTTCGACTTCTTCGAGAAATTTTTCACGACCCAGCATGTGGCGCGTCACTTTTTTTTCTGCGAGGAGTTTTTCGACTTTGTTTTGGGTTGCGATGGAGGCGTGATCGGTGCCGGGGAGCCAGAGCGCTGGACGACCTTTCATGCGTTGATAGCGCGTCATGATGTCCTGGATGGTGAGCATGGTGGCGTGACCGAGATGGAGCGTGCCGGTCGCGTTGGGTGGTGGCATGCTGATCACAAATGGCTTTTCGCCCTTTTCTTCTTTTTTTGGTTGGAACTGTCCAGATTCTTCCCATTTTTTGTAGATGGCGTCTTCGTGGTCCGCAGCTTTGTAGGCGGAAGGAATCTCGGTTTGAATTTTTTTCTGATTCATTGGTATGATGATTTGTGCTTACTGTATCTTTTTTTTTGCTTTTCTTCCACTTTTTCTCGCTGCTTTGCTCATTGACATAATCTGCTTTTTGCTTTATATTTACACTGTATTTGACTCTCTTGTATGGAACCACAGAAAAATACTCTCAGTTCAGCTTCAGATTCTGCTCCTCGAGCAGTCTCTTCTGATATGCAGAATAGTGCTGATTTGCCTGTTTTGGAAGGTGTTACGGGAACGCTTCGTGAAGTGGTTCGTGATCTCCCTGCAGATAATCCAGCTTCTTCCCAGAAAGCAACAACTCCTGTTGCCAAAAAACCTGTAACTCCTGAAGAGAAAAAGGCTCAACTTTTGGCTTCTCTCCCTGCTGATCAGTCTCGAGCGAAGAGAAAAATGATTGGTGACATCGAAAGCTTTGTGGATGCTCAGCTTTCTGAGCTGAATGCTCAGGCGCGCCATACTTCAAATCCTTCTCAGCTGAATGAGCTGATGCAGAAAATTCGATCCCTTCATCATATTCTTGAGGAGCTCGCCGAGGCCGCTTTTGAGTATTTGAGGAATCTTTGGCTTCAGATGGTTCATGGACTGACGGTGTAAAAAGCGCTATGATTCGGCGGCTATGGAACTTACTTCTCATCAAAAAGATCTGATTGCTCAGATTGCTGTTTTGAAAAAGCGGAAAAATGCTGTGATTTTGGCGCATAATTATCAACGACCAGAAGTGTATGAAGTGGCCGACTTTATTGGCGATTCCCTGGAACTTTGTCGGAAGGCTGCAGAAACTGACTGTGAGCTGATTGTGTTTTGTGGTGTGCATTTCATGGCGGAGAGTGCGGCGCTCCTGAATCCCACGAGAAAAGTGCTGCTTCCGGCGCTGGACGCTGGATGTGCACTTGCGGATATGATTACGGCTGAAGCACTTCGTGAGCGGAAAAAGCTTTATCCTGATGCTGCAGTGGTGTGTTATGTCAATTGTTCCGCTGACGTGAAAGCCGAAAGTGATGTGTGTTGCACTTCTTCGAATGCGGCCGATGTCGTGCGAGCTCTGCCGAATCGGCAAATTCTTTTTGTGCCGGACAAAAATTTGGCGAGTTATGTCGCGAAATTGGTTCCGGAAAAAGAAATTATTCCATGGGAAGGATTTTGCCCAATTCATCATCGGATTACGGTGGATATGCTTCTTCGGGCAAAGACTGTCCATCCGAATGCAAAGCTTGTCGTGCATCCTGAATGTCAGCCGCCGGTTTTGGAGATTGCGGATCATGTGGCGAGTACGAGCAAAATGGCTGATTATTGCCGAAATTCTGATGCGGAAGAATTTATTATTATTACTGAGTGTGGACTTGTGCAGAAACTGCTCAAAGAGATGCCGACGAAGAAATTTTATACGGTGTGTAATATGTGCTATGACATGAAGAAAAATACGCTTGAGTCGATTGTGGACTGTTTGGAGAAAGAGCAATATTGGATTCAGATTCCGCCGGAAGTGGCAGTACGGGCTCAAAGAGCTTTTACGAGGATGTTTGAAATCACGGGACAAACTCTCGCTCCCCGCCCAATCCTCAATCCTAAATCCTAAATCCTCCCCATGGATTCTGCTCGATCACTTTTGGTTCATTCGCTTCATGATTTTGCGAAATCTCGACTGATAATTTCGGATTCGGTCTATAAACAATGGGTTTTTCGATATACGTTTTTGGAATTGGAAAAAGATTTGGGTGAACGTGGGGACATCACGACAGAGGCGCTTTTTTCTGAGAATGATGAATGTCGTGCGCGACTGGTGACTCGGGAAAGTGGAGTTGTCGCGGGTATGCAGGAAGTTTTGTATTTTTTGCGCGATGCGGACAGTCGTTTTCGACCGAGAGTTCGCCATATTGATGTGATTCTTTTGAAGAATGATGGCGATGTCGTTGCTGCTGGAGATGTGCTTCTGGAGCTTCGTGGACGTACTCGAGATATGCTCGCGATGGAGCGTGTGCTCGTGAATTTGGTGGCGCGAATGAGTGGCGTGGCGACGATGACGCGGGCGTTTGTCGAGAGAATGAGTTCCACTTTTTCTCAAAATGAATCCCCTGTTTTCCTTACGGCGACGCGAAAAACTTTGTGGGGTCTCCTGGATAAACGTGCAGTGTGTGTCGGTGGTGGATTTCCTCATCGGTTGAATCTGGAGGATGCGATACTGGTGAAAGACAATCATCTCGCACTTTTTCAGGGGGAAATTTCTGCAGTGCTCGAGAAAATTGCTTCGTTCGACGGTGAACAACGTTTTCTGGAAATTGAAGTAGAGAGTGTCGCGCAAGCACTCAGTGTTGCGAGTAGTGTGCAGCGAATCCATGCGCATGGCTCTACGAAGCCGATTTTTTTGCTTTTGGACAATATGTCTCCGATGCAAATTTGTGAGACAGTGGAACTTTTGAAAAAAGGAAAACTCTATGATGAAGTTTTCCTAGAGGCTTCTGGTGGAATTACTTTGGAAAATATTTCGGAGTTTGCAAAGACTGGAGTCGATGTGATTTCGAGTGGTTCGCTCACGACGAATGCGCGGAATTTGGATTTGAGTTTGGAGGTTTCAGTGTCCGATTAAGTGTAAATGCACGTGAAAAATAATCTGTCCGCCTTCTTTGCCGACGTTGAATTGGAGCTTGTAACCAATGAGTTTTTTCTCTTCTGCAAGCCTTTTGGCGATGACGAGGAGATGGCCGAGAACGGGTTCTTCTTCTGGAGACGCGTGTGCGACGGTCTCTATATGTTTTTTGGGAATGATGAGGATGTGGGTTTTGTCCTGCGGATGAATATCGTTGAAAGCGAGACATTTTTCGTCTTCATGGACGAGGGTGCTCGGGATTTCTTTATCGCGGATTTTGCAAAAGAGACAGTCGGTCATTGCCTGAATTCTAATCTTTATTCGTTGCCTTTTGCAAGCGTGTAGACGGCACGACCGACACGCATGAATTTGGAATCTTTCTGGAGATTCAAGGAAATGGTACCTTTCTTGACCTGTCTTTGTTTTAGAACCCCAGCGACGATTTCCTGTTTGCTGAGTGGGCTTTTCTTGCGGAGGAGACTTTCGATAATGTCAGAAACTGTTCCTCGTTTGTATCCCCATTCTTTCAGTGCGTAGAGACCTCGACCTACGAGGACGAAGAGCTCACAACGAATGAGTTCATTGTGGACGGCCTGATTGGTGACCACTTTTTTGTCGAATTCAAATTGCTTTATTTTGTCGGCGATATCGTTGAAATGCAATGGAGAGCCGTGTTTTTTGATCACGATGTACGCTTTGTCACGAATACTTTTTGGATTGATGTGTCTCCAGCTCATGAGACCAAAAGCGCTTTCTTTCGTTTTCTTGATGCGGCAATCGGTCTCGAGGGATGAGAAAATTTCCTGGATTTCTACTTTCTTTTCTCCTGCTGCGAGTTCTTCCTGAATCTTGGTACTGAGTGTTTCTCCGTCCATGACTTCGTTCTCTTTGGTGAGAATTTTGACTCCGGTATCGACGATTTCCTGAACTTCTGCGAGATCAATTTCTCTCCATCTCCAGAATTTTTCGAGGATATTATTTTTTTCGTAGTCCGTGATTTTGACGTTGATGCTGAGCGCGAGGCAAACGATGTGTGCGTCCATAGCTTCTTTCGAACCGATGGCCCTGAGAATTTCTGCAACGAGTTTTTCTTCGATCATGACGCCGCCGTTTTTCTTCAAAACTTCATCTGCGATTTCGTTGATGATGTTCAGTTTGGAGCTTTGGCCTGTTCGGCGAAGTTTGCTAAGCGCGATTTTCTCGATCTGTCGGATACGTTCACGAGTCACAGAAAACTTCTGACCAATCTTTTCGAGCGTCCAGCGAGGTTTATTGTCCAAACTGAAGCGTTTGACGATCACTTCTTTTTCTTTTTGGCTCAATACAAGAAAAAGCTCTTCGATGATCTTCGTGAGCTCCAATTTTCCGTTCAAGGCTGTTTTTGTGCTTTCTGATTCCATATTTTGTGTTTAAGATAGTAGTGATCCCCTTTTGAAGTGTCAAGAGAATGACTTTTGAAGGAGTTGTAAAGGATTTAATTGTAGCCCTTTTTCTTGCTTTGTCAAATATTTAAGACTCTTTTGGACTCATTTTGTTGTTTCAGCTTTGATTTTGGTCTATCGTAAGCGTGCTTTCTGCCGGGATGGTGGAATGGTAGACACGCCAGCCTTAGGAGCTGGTGGGGTAACACCCGTGGAGGTTCGAGTCCTCTTCCCGGCACCAAATTTTATGTCTTTCGTCCATCTTCATAATCATTCCTATTATAGCCTCCTCGATGGTCTCGGTCCTCTGGAGCAGATCGCGAAAGCGGCAAAAGATCAGGGTGCGCCGGCCGTGGGACTCACTGATCATGGAGTTCTCTATGGCGCGATTGATTTTTATAAAGCTTGTAAAAAGATAGGAATTAAACCGATTATTGGTTGTGAAATGTACATCGCGCCGCGTACTCGGTTTGATAAAGAATCGGGTGTGGATACGAAACCGTATCATTTGATTTTGCTTGCAACGAGTTTCGAGGGATATCAGAATTTATTGCAGCTCGTGACGAAAGCGCATTTGGAAGGGTTTTATTACAAGCCACGTGTGGATGAAGGTTTGCTGCGAGTGTATTCGAAAGATTTGATTTGTCTGAGTGGTTGTCTGGCGAGTGAGACGAGTCGGAGTATTTTGGAAAAAAATGATGCTGATACGATTGCAGTGATTCAGAAATATCAGGAAATTTTCGGGAAAGAGAATTATTTTTTGGAATTGCAGGATCATCCTTTGATCGAAGAACAAGGAACGGTGAATAAGAAATTGATTGAGCTTTCGCATGTTACTGGTGCGCCGCTTGTGGCCACGTGTGACAGTCATTATGTGTATCCTGAGGATTCTGAAGCGCATGATTTATTGCTCTGTATTCAAACGCAAACAACGACTAGTGCTGAAGATCGTATGCGACTTTCTGGAGATTTTTCTCTGCGAACTCCGCAAGAAATGATGCAGGTTTTTGCTGAAACTCCAGAGGCGGTGACGAATACTGTGAAAATTGCTGAACGATGTAATATTGAGATTCCGCTTGGAATGAATTTGATTCCGAATTTTACGACGCCCAATGGTGAGAGCGTCGACGAATATTTGAGGGCACTTGCGTATGAAGGTTTGCATCAGCGTTTTGGGGAGACAATTCCACAGAATGCTCTTGATCAATTGGAATACGAACTTTCGATTGTTCATAAAATGGGTTTCGATGCGTATTTCCTGATTGTGTATGATTTTGTGAAGTTTGCGAAAGATCACGATATTTTGGTCGGTCCGGGGCGTGGATCGGCGGCGGGATCGATTTTGTCCTATGCACTGCGCATTACGGAGCTTGATCCTTTGAAGTATGGGCTGATCTTCGAGCGATTTTTGAATCCGGAACGTATCTCGATGCCTGATATTGATGTGGATTTCGCTGATGATCGTCGGACGGAGGTTTTGGATTATGTTGTGCAGAAATATGGTCGCGAATGTGTCGCGCAGATTATCACGTATGGAACGATGGCTTCGCGTGCGGCGGTGCGTGATGTGGGGCGTGCGATGGGCTATCCGTACGCGGAAGTGGATGTGATTGCGAAAGCCGTTCCTCCGCCAATTCAGGGGCGTCATGTGCCGCTGGAAGAATCGGTGAAAGAAGATCCGGCGCTCCGGGTGATTTATGACAAAGATGAGCGAGCGAAGAAATTGCTTGATATGGCGATGAAACTCGAAGGCACTGTGCGCCATGCCGGGACGCATGCGTGTGCGGTCGTGATTTCTTCCGAGCCGCTGGTGAAATATACGGCGCTGCAATTCCCCAGTGGTGGAGAAAATACGGAAATTATTACGCAGTATTCGATGAAACCGATCGAAGAAATTGGACTTCTCAAAATGGATTTCCTGGGTTTGAAAAACCTCACGATCTTGGAAAAAGCATTGGAGATGATTCACAAAATGTATGGTGTGAAAATTGATTTGAATACAATTCCTCTGGATGATGCGAAAACTTTTGAGCTTCTGAAGCGTGGCGACACGACCGGTGTGTTCCAGCTCGAATCTGCGGGGATGCGACGGTACTTGCGCGATCTGGAACCGAGTCGCTTCGAGGATATCATCGCTATGGTGGCACTCTATCGTCCGGGTCCGATGGACTGGATTCCGCAGTATATCGAGGGGAAACATCATCCAGAAAAAGTGCATTATCTCGATAAAAGTTTTGAATCGATTTTGAAAGAGACACACGGGGTGGCGGTGTACCAGGAGCAAATTTTGCAGATTGCACGACAGTTTGCTGGCTTCAGTCTCGGAGAAGCAGACATTCTGCGCAAGGCTGTGGGCAAGAAAATTTTGAAATTACTTTCCGAGCAACAGGAGAAATTTATCGAAGGTGCTGTGAAACAGGGTCATTCGAAAAAATTTGCTGCCGAGGTTTTTGAAAAAGTGATTGAGCCTTTTGCGGGGTATGGTTTCAACAAAGCGCATGCGGCTTGCTATGCGATGATTGCGTACCAGACGGCGTATTTGAAAGCGAATTATCCGACTCCGCTCATGACTGCGCTCATGACGTGTGATCAGGGTGATATGGAGAAAGTGGCTTTTGAAATTCAGGAGTGTGAGGGTATGGGCGTTCCGGTTTTGGCGCCGTCGATTAATGAATCGAATCTGAATTTCACGGCCGTTGGTGACAATAAAATCCGTTTCGGTTTGCTCGTCATCAAAGGCGCTGGCGAGGCTTCTGTTCGCCAGATTTTGGCGGTTCGGGAACAGGGTGGACCTTTTACTTCTCTCGAAAATCTGGTGCAACGCGTACCTGTGAAATTTCTGAATAAGAAAATTTTCGAAGCGCTTGCGTCGAGTGGTGCGCTCGATGAAATGGGTGAACGCGCACAACTGCTGGAAAATTTTGAAAATATCACGACGTATGCGAAAGGTTTTCAGAATTCGCAGGCGCAGGGGCAGACGGATCTCTTTGCGTTGCTCGACGATGGTGGTGCATCGACCGCACCGTCGTTTCATTTGAAAAAAGTTCCACCGGCCTCTCTGATGGATCGACTGCGTTGGGAAAAGGCTTTTCTCGGCCTCTATGTGACGGCGCATCCACTGGATGGATTGAAGAAATATTTTTCAAAGAAGGTTTTATTGCTCGACAAACTCACACCAAAAAATGTTGGAAAGATGACGAAGCTCGGCGGGCTCGTCGTCTCGCCGCGGAAAATTATGACGAAGGCTGGCGCGTACATGTGTTCTTTTACTCTGGAAGATCCGACAGGGCGCATCGAAGCGATCGTTTTCCCGAAAGTGTATGCGCAATATGGCGCTGCGATCAAAGAAGATTCGATCGTCATCGTGGAAGGTCGACTGGATTTGCGACGCGGCGATTTGAATTTTTCGTGCAATTCGGTGAAAGTAATTTCGCTCGATATGATGATCGAAAATGCGAAAACGGAGGGTTTCTACAATGACCAGGAAAAAGTTCCGAAGAGCATCAAGAAAATTGCTTTCGAAATGCCGGTGGAAGAAAAAACGAATGATTATGGCGATGATGGGCCACCACCGTCAATGAGACCGGTGGCTGTGGAAACGGCCGAGGCGAGCGCGGTTGGTGCTGTTTCTAATGATGCCGAAATGGAACCGCCATACGTGATCGAAGTTCCAGAAAAAAGTCCGGGGGAGGTTTTGCAGAAATTGAAGTATTTGCTCCAGGCGTGTCCCGGGGCGCGTGTGGTGGAACTGCGGTTTGTGGGTGGAGAGAAGCCGCGGAAGATTCGGCTGCCTTTCCAGGTCAGGATTGATCCCCTGCTGCTGAATCAGGTGGAGGATTTGCTGGGGAAGGTGGGGTGAAAATTCTGTGCTATACTCCTCTTAAATTTCTAAAACTTTTTCTGTATGTTTCGTACTCATACGTGTGGTGAACTTCGCAAGTCTCATGAAGGGCAGACAGTGACGCTGGCCGGGTGGGTTCATCGCCGACGCGATCATGGAGGACTTATTTTTATTGATTTGCGTGACCGGTATGGGCTGACTCAGATTTTTTCTGATCCGAAGGAGCATGCTGACGCTCATGCGATTATGAACGATGTGCGCAGCGAGTTTGTTGTGCAGATTACCGGTGTCGTGCGGGCTCGTCCTGCAAATAGTGTGAATGGGGATTTGGAGACTGGTGGCATTGAAATTCTTGTGACGAAAGTTTCTGTTTTGAATGCTTCGAAAACTCCGCCTTTTGAAATCGATGTTGATAAGGATATCAACGAAGAAGTGCGTCTCAAATATCGCTATCTCGATATTCGTCGCGAACGTATGAAGACGAATTTGGTGATGCGTCATCAAGTCATCAAATTCATTCGGGATTTCATGGATACGAAACAATTTATCGAAGTGGAGACTCCGATGCTCGTGAAAGGAACGCCTGAGGGAAGCCGCGAATACGTGGTGCCTTCTCGTCTGTATCCGGGGAAATTTTATGTCCTTCCGCAGTCGCCTCAGCAGATGAAACAGCTCCTGATGGTGGCGGGGATGGATCGCTATTTCCAGATTGCGCGATGTTTCCGTGATGAAGATCAGCGTGGTGATCGACAGCCGGAGTTTACACAATTGGATATCGAAATGTCGTTTGTGGAAGTGGAAGATATTATGAATTTAAATGAAGAGCTTTTGCTGCTCCTTTTCAAGACTTTTTTGCCGCACAAGAAACTGATGTTTCAGAAACTTCCTCGCCTGACGTGGCAGGAATGTATGGAGAAATATGGCGTTGATAAGCCAGATTTACGATTTGGTATGGAGATTCAGATCGTGTCAGAGGTTGTAAAAGGTTCGGGATTCAAAGTGTTTGAAGATGCTCTCAAATCCGGTGTCGTGCACGCGCTGCGTGTTCCGGGAGGTGCGAAGTTTAGTCGCAAAGAGATTGATGATCTGACTGAAGTGGCGAAAATTCACGAAGCAAAAGGTCTGGCGTACATCACGATCGAGGAGGATGGAAGTGTGAAATCACCGATTGCAAAATTTTTCTCGGAGGAACAGATGGCGAAAGTGGTTGCGAGCGTGAGCGCTGTGAAAGGCGATATCGTTTTCTTTGGAGCAGATTCATTTTCTGTGGTGTGTGCTTCTCTGGGCGCTGTGCGTCTCGCGTGTGGTGACAAGCTGGGTCTTCGTGATCCGGACGTTTTGGCGCCGCTCTGGGCGTACAATTTCCCTCTCATGGAAATGAGTAAAGAAGAAGGCAAGCTCGTTCCTTCACATCATCCGTTTACTTCTCCGCTCGATGAAGATGTGCACCTGATGGACACGGATCCTGCGAAAGTGCGTGCGAAAGCGTACGACCTTGTTTTGAATGGAAATGAGATTGGTGGAGGGAGTATTCGTATCCACAGTAGTGAGGTACAGAGCAAGATTTTTGATCTCCTGAAAATCTCTCGTGAAGAAGCCCAGGTTCGTTTTGGGCATATTTTGACGGCTTTCCAATACGGGGCTCCGCCACATGGTGGAATTGCCTGGGGTCTCGACCGCCTCATTATGATTTTCCGCAACGAGCCGAATATTCGTGAAGTGATTGCTTTTCCGAAAGATTCCAAAGCTAAAGACCTCATGTTTGGGGCACCGTCGACTCTGCCGAAGAAGCAGATTGATGAGGTGCATGTGGAGGTGAAGGATGTGGAGGAATAGGATGTAGGAATGAGGAAATCGCGGATAGCTTTCTTTTGAAGCTGTTTTGTGGTATAATGGCAGGGTCAAAAATAAATAGTATGAATATCTTCCTCCTCATTATTTTGGTCTTGGCTGGGTCCGTGGGACTGTTTTTTGGAATTT
>ERZ1292633.1150-Hain-H41-02um-R1-1150-length-29001-cov-25_pt1 | contig 29001 bp, 32 predicted proteins | sample MGYA00564406_ERZ1292633 | MGnify/ENA primary metagenome ERZ1292633 (study PRJEB36523, sample SAMEA6512639) | groundwater metagenome | collected 2019-01-08 | study: AquaDiva: Metagenomics assemblies of 32 groundwater samples | reverse complement strand
GCTAATAGCCTACAACCTAAGAGTAATTTTCAAGATGACTTTCTACTAAGCCGGTAAAAACTAAATAAAACCCCCAACAACAACCAAAACATATGAGCCACAAGAGAAAAACATATAAACCTGTCTTTTTCTAAAAATTAATTAAAAAGAGGTAGATTTTTCTATGGCTAAACGGATTGAATCCCCATCGTCAATAAATACTTTTAAACAATGTCCTAGAAAATATTATTACCAGTATATTGAAAAACTGCCTTCCCTACCTAACATCCATCAAATACGAGGAAACATTGCCCATTCCACTTTAGAAAATTTTTATGACTTAGATATTTCTTTGTTTAGCCGAGAAACTAATTATCAAATTAAATTTAAAGAAGTCATTCAAAAACTGCTGCTGCATTACTGGAATTTCTATCGACCTAAATTAGATGGACTTAAACTAAGCAAAGACCAGGAACGGTTTTATTTTGAAGAAACCATGCTGATGATTATGAATTGGACCGATCATTTTCTAGAAAATATTGCTGCTTTAATGAAAGAAAAAAATATCCCTTTAGAAGAAGCTTTTCAGCTGCAAATTCCCTTACGAGAACAAAAATTTGTTTCAGACAACTATTCTATCCAAGGGTTTATTGATGCCATCCATTGCATTGAAGAAGAAGTGCAGATCATCGATTACAAGACCAATTCCTTGTTTGAGATGAAAGATAGTATTAAACTGCAATTAGCGATTTATGCTTTACTCTATTTTGAAAAATATGGAAAACTGCCTTCTAAAGCGGGAATTTTTTTCTTGCGGCATAAATTAAAATTAATGACTGTAGATGAGGGATTGTTAGAGCTAGCTCGAAAGGAGATTAGTCTGATTCATGCCCACACTAGCGCAACCGAAAAAAAGGAAGATTACCTAAAAAAGATAAGCCCTTTATGTAAATGGAAAACCGGGCAATGCGATTTTTATGATACTTGTAATTGCCTTGAAGAATCACCTGTGCTCAAACCAGAAAGCAAGTTTTAATCCAAGTGAATTATTTTTTTAGAATTATAAACCGGTTCTTTTCCATAAACCGCAATACCATAATTAAATATCTTTTTTCCATTTTGTTCAGAATGCCATCGTTTTTTTAGTTCTTGCTCTGTTAAGAAGGTGTGCTCAAAAACATAAGGATCCTCAAAAATAAATTTCTGCTTATCATAGCCGACCAGAACTACCCAGTGCCCATCTTTAAAATCGCTGGTATAATCGATAGGTTTGCCATTCCAGGCCTGTAAAAGAAGAATTACCGGAATTTTTTTATTAAGGTAATTCTTTAAAGTTGCCATTGACATCTTTTTTGCATCGAATTGCAGGTTATATTTCTTTAAGACGTAAAGCATTCCAGAAATAGAGGTGCCTTTTTTCTTATTGGTTTTGGCAAGTTTAATGATTAATTCCCCGCGAATGTTTAAGCCATAATAAGCCAAAATTGTCTGTAAGGCGGCTGCACCACAGTCATATCCATAAGTCTGCCTAAGTGTTGGAAAATCTAATTGCTTCATTTGAAAAGGACAAGTTAATTGTCTTCTTAAATATTTTGTACTTTAACAGCCCAGGAAACTCATTTTAATAATTTCTTGGTAAATGCTGATATTATTTAAAACAAAAGTTTCTACAATTGCTCCCAATACTAAAAAGAATAAAGCCAGCAGCAACAGATATAAATTAAAACCGAATACTTCAAAAAATCGTTCTGAAGCAAACCTTTCCAAGATTACATCTTTAGAAATAATTGAACCAGAAATTGCGGCCAGGAAATAAGAGATAGCTTCGATAATCATATGAGGGAAGACGATTAAAATAATTAAACCAAAATAAGCAAAAGGATGGGTGCCTGCAAATAAACCAGCGCATTTGGCAGTCAATCCAAAAATAGTTCCCCACACTGAGGCGTTCCACGCAATTAAAAAAATAGCCCCATCACCAGTAAGCAGAGCCGTAATAAAACAGGCAATTAGAACCATAAAGTTATTGCTCAATAAATCGTAAAATAAACCCATGGAAAAAATACTGCTAGTCTGCCCAGAAGCAACCGCTTGCCCGGTAAACCCTTGCCCAAATCTTATTTCTAACTGCTCCCGAAACAAAGTGTTAGCTTGCATTTGAGGCATAACCATGGTACCAATAGAATAAACCAACAGGATTCCTAAAAATAAAAAGATATAAACTCTTACTAAACCAATATCGTCTTTCCATAAAGAAATGAAAGAAAACTTTCGCTCCATGCCTTCCTGCCGTTCTTCAATAGAAAATATTTTGTATAATTCTGGTAACAACAACAAAGAAGTAAAAGCAACTGCAACTAAAGCAGGATCACCTGGAAATAAAATAGAAGCGATTAAAATACCTACCGCAGAATAAACAACTCCTAAAAAAAAGGCGTATTTTCCTTTACGCTCAAGCCAATCTTCAGGAAAAATGTGTTCCAGTACCATCTATCTACCTTTTTTATATTTAGATTGATTATATAACTCTATGCTCATTTATATAATATAAGATTAGATATATCTGTTTAATTTATATAATTTGCTATCTGCTGTAAGTAATAGGTCTGCTTTGCCAAGGGAGGCGCATTTTTGGTAAGTTGTGCTTAAATTAGATTGTCTAAGTTTAACTTTTGAGCCAAAAATAATCGCGCCGTGCAAGCTGACCTATTACATACTATCTACTAAAGAAAGGTAATGAAAAATAATGAACAGTAATGGAAAAAATAGCGAGAAATAAATTAATTTACAAAAGATTTTTAAAACAGCAGGCTTACTAACTTTTAATTGTTAATCTAATAATTATAAAGACGAGGGAATAAAAATGGATACACTTTGGATAATACTTATTGTGGTGGGAGCTATATTATTGCTTTCAGTTATTTACATTTATAACAGCCTAATTAGGCTTAGGCTAAGAGTAACTAATGCCTGGGCGCAAATAGATGTGCAACTAAAACGAAGATATGATTTAATTCCTAATTTGATTAATACCGTTAAAGGATATATGAAACATGAAAAAGGAGTTCTGGAAGAAGTTACCAAAGCCCGAACTTCATTAATGTCTGGTTCAATGAGTAAAAAAGCTCAGGCTTCCAACCAGATTACTGAAGCTTTAAAATCAATCTTTGCCGTAGCTGAAAATTATCCCCAGCTTAAAGCTAATGAAAATTTCAAGATGCTTCAAGAAGAGCTTTCTGGAACCGAATCTAAAATTGCTTATTCCAGACAATTTTACAATGATAGCGTAATGTTGTACAATGAAGCAATTCAAGTATTTCCTAAAAATTTCTTTGCAAAACTATTTAATTTTGCGCAAAAAGAATTTTTTGAAGTTGAAGGAAAAGAAAGAGATAATGTCAAAGTCGAATTTTGATCATTATCTTTTTATTTAATTTTATATTAAAGCTAACAAAGGTAAACTAAAATGAGCTTCTATGAAGAAATTGCTGCTAACCAAAGAAAAACTTACTTGTTAGTTTTCATTTTTTTAGTCTTTGTTACTTTTTTAGGGTATATTATTGGTTTTTTTTATGGTAATTCTTATTTTGGTCTGGGCTTGGCTTTAGTAATTGGAATTATTTACTTTTTAATTAGCTATTACGGCGGAGCCAATGCTATTCTTACTATGACTAAAGCTAAAGAAGCTCAAAAACCACAACACACCTATTTAATTAACACGGTAGAAGGAATTGCTATTGCTGCGGGACTGCCTAAAACACCTAAAGTATATGTCATTGAAGACGATGCTTTGAATGCTTTTGCTACCGGAAGAGATCCGGAACATTCTTCAGTTACCGTAACCACTGGATTATTAAATAAAATGAATAAATTAGAACTGGAAGGAGTAATCGCCCACGAAATATCCCATATCAAGAATTTTGATATTCGAGTTATGATGCTTACCTCGGTTCTGGTCGGCTTAACTGTGTTGTTATCTGATTTTCTGCTGCGCAGTTTTTTATGGGGAAGAAAAGACCAGGATAATGATAATAATCAGTTGACGATTATTTTTATTATTGTAGGAATCGTTTTGGCAATCTTGGCTCCTTTGATTGGAGAATTGATTAAATTAGCCGTATCCAGAAAGAGAGAATTTCTTGCTGATGCTTCCGGTGCAATGCTAACCAGATATCCAAAAGGTCTTGCTGATGCTCTCAATAAAATTAAAAATGATCCTGACCCTCTGGTTGATTACGCCAATAAAGCTACGGCTCATTTATTTATTTCCATTCCTTTCCGACACAATAAGGCGCAAAGATCGTGGATGCAGAATTTATTTTCCACTCACCCAGATATAGATGAAAGGATTAAAAAACTAGAAGGGATGTAAATTAAAATATTAAAAGATAAAAATATTAAACAAATTAAAATAAAATAAATGGTTGTAACCCATTATAAAAAATAATTAACAAAATTCTGTTAAGAACTCCTTAACCACTTGGTTTAACTTTAAACTGCTTGCTCTTTCTTTTAACTCGTAACCAACGGTAACTAAAGGTTTGTTAATAGTAATCAATTTAGTTAAATCAATGGGTGTTCCAGATACCACTACATCGCAAGGTACGCGATTAATAGTTTCCTGTAAATCGTTAATTTGCTGTTCACTATAACCCATCGCCGGCAGTAAATTACCCACTTTAGGGTATTTTTCATAAGTTTTCTTAATTTCGCCTACAGCATAATCTTTGGCGCTGATTAATTCTACTGCCCCGTTTCTTAATGCCGCAACGGAAGCTGCCCCCGTCTTTACTCCGCCATGGGTAGTAGTAGGGCCGTCTTCAACACAGAGAACCTTTTTCCCGGCAATAAGTTTAGGAAAATCAATAATTAATTCAGAATCAGCATAAATTACCTGCGCGTGAGGATTGAATTTATGAATATTTTCTTCAATAATTTTTACATCGCTTTCTTTAGCCGAATCCATTTTATTAAATACGATTATTTTAGCACGGCGAAAGTTTATTTCCCCAGGATAATAACTTACTTCATCACCTGCTCGCAAAGGATCAACCACGACGATTTCTAAATCAGATTTATAAAATGAAAAATCATTATTGCCCCCATCCCATAGAATAATATCTGCTTCCTGTTCCGCTTTACGTAAAATCGCTTCGTAATCAACTCCAGCATAAATCACTAAGCCGCGAGAAACATACGGTTCGTATTCTTCCCGTTCTTCAATGGTACATTCTGCTTCATCCATATCGTGATAGGTAGCAAAACGCTGTACTTTTTGTTTAACTAAATCCCCATAGGGCATGGGATGACGAATGGCTACGACGCGCTTACCAGACTGCTTAATTAAATCTAATATTTTTCGGGTAGTTTGGGATTTACCACAACCAGTTCTTACTGCACAGACAGAAATTACGGGTTTGGTCGATTTTACCATAGTGTCATTATGTCCGAGAAACATAAAACTTGCTCCGGCAGCCATCACCGTAGAACCCCGATTCATCAAATATTGATAATTAACATCGCTATAAGCAAAAACGACTAAATCTACTTGTTTAGTTTTGATCAAATCTACCAATTCTTCTTCAGGAAAAATGGGGATGCCTGCGGGATATAATCTGCCGGCTAATTCTGCAGGATATTTTCGCTCATCGATGTAAGGTATTTGAGTTGCAGTAAAGGCTACAACTTCAAAAGTATCATTATTCCTAAAATAAGTATTAAATGCATGAAAATCCCTTCCTGCTGCACCCATGATTAAAACTTTTGTTCTCATGATTCCACCTCACAGATAAACCTGCTGATAAAACTAACCAATTTTTAAGGGTATATATTGTTTTTGATAGCCGAGAATAACAGTTCAAAACCCTTTTAATTCTTTTAATCCTTTACTGAAATATTCTTTCTTTTCAGAAATTGCAAAAGGACTTCCGCCGCCGTGCCAAGTAAATCTTGGTCTCATCTGCACCGGGAAGATACGTTCATTAGCATCATCAAAAATAACTGCTGCGCCATTAACGCGAGGCAAATTATCGATTTCTCTTTCTAATCCCTGGCGCATATAGCTTTGGGTTAATTGTCCTAAAGCCTCTACATCCATCCGAGCAGTAAGCCGATGGGCAATTACCGTATCCGCTTGGGTCATAACATCAGTGTGAATTTTTCCTGGCTGCTGTGAAGCTAAAATTAAAGAAATTCCTGGTTGGCGACCTTCTCTTAAGATTGTGATTAAAGCTTCCGAAGCGGCAGTTTTTCCTTCATGAGGCAAAAGTTCATGGGCTTCATCTAAAGCTAACCACACTAACGGCTCTTCCATTTCCTGCTCAACTTCTTTAGAAAAATAATGCATAGCGGCATCTACCGTTTTGAATTCTTCCGTTTTTCGAGCCAACATTCTTTGTTGAAATAAAGTTCGGGAAATAATACCCACTACTAACGCTTTAATCTCCCATCCAGAAGCCATGGTCGCATAGGGACTTACATCTAAGACGGTAATCTGTCCTTTAGCAATAATATCTTTTAAAGGAGTACCTTCCCGAGAAAAGATTTCCCAGCCTTTAGCTTTTTCGAATTGGTTGACAATTACGCTTTTAGTGTTTTTATCACTTTCCGGATCATTTTTAGCTAATTCGATGATTGTATCTAAATCATAACTCTCTTTTTTCAAGTTTAACAACTGGATAATTCGCGTAATCAAAACACCTTCGGTAGAGTTGGGATCTAGATTAAATGTAGTACACCATTCGTGCGGCTCAACATCAATTGGGCGGAGAGTAAACGGAAAATCAGTAGGAATGCCTTCTTCTTTATAGCGGTAGAAAAAACCAGCAGGAGTATAAATTTTTACATCCAATCCTTTGGGTTCTATGTCCCATTTCTTTAAAATTTCTGCATCTTGGTAATTAGGATATTTCATCGTCCAATAGATACCCATCGTATCCAGCAGAACGATAGAAAGATTTTGCTTAATTTCTAAAGGCAAGTCTGCTAACCCTTCAGCAATCGCACCCATCGAATAAGATTTTCCGGATCCACGCTTGCCCACAATAAAAACTACGTGCGAACCAGCTACATCTAAGTAAACCGGATTAGAAAGTGAAGTGGTCTGCCCCATCTCAATATACTGTTTGCCGATTAACACTACTCCTCTTTTACCATACTTTTCTACATCGTGCTTCGATCGGCCAATAATAACATCAAACACCATTACTAAGAATTAAATGAAGGAAAGATAAAAATGTTTCTGATTATTAACGCCAGGAAGACCAAAGAACATCGATTACCCGAACATATTTAGTCCCTTTCCTATCCGAAAGAACCTGTCCTTTAATGTCGATTTCATGACCAAATTTTTGTGAATGAATGTAAGTAATATCTATTCCGATACCATCTTCCTTGCCTTCAAATCTAATTTGTTTTCCTTCTTTTTTAACGATTCCATCATAAGAAGGAAAAGGATCTTCTGGTTCAGTTCCAAGTTCTCCGCGATTATATTCCCCTACAATTAGATTTCTTACTTCAACTGTTTTTCCTATCAAAGAATCATCATCAAGAAGGTCGGATAATTCTACTATTTGTTGTTTCTTCTTGGCCATTAATTAAAAATAAAGAAAGAAGAATATAAAGTTACCGGAAAAAGAATGAATAAAATAAAAATTAAATAAAAAAATAAATTTACAGTTTGTCTTCCGTCAAGACATTAACCTTAGAGATTTCTTTCACTTTGGAATTAACGGCAATCAAATGGGTAATTTCTAACTTTTCTGCTAGCCTTACCAAATCAAGATCGACAGATCCGTCTAAGGCAATAGCATAAATTCCCCCATTCAGGCTTTTAACGGTAGAAGTTAATTCGCTTAAAGGAACTTTTCCCAGAATGTTTAATTTCTGGTCAAAAATACAAGCCCCTTTAGTTCCGAACAAATCTTCTATAGTTTCCTTAAAAATCTTCTTTTCAGTTAAGGATAATTTATCTTTAGATAAAGCAGGTCTGGGAGCTAAGGCTGGCTTCGGAAAAGGTCGTAATACTTTCTTTTCGTTATCAGAAGGCATTTCCCTTCGAGGTTGAAGCGAGGGTTGTAATCGCGTTTCGTGCCTTTCGAAAGGAGATCTTCTTACTGGAGCTTCTTTCAATGCACCATCGCTATCGATTCCTAAATCTAATTTAGCCTGTTCAGCAGTAATACGGCTTCTTAAAGATTTATGAATTTCTTTCTTAGTTAATTCTTCAACTTCTTTCCCATCCGGAGCTCGGCAGACAAAATCGATATCAGCTACACTTAACAGCTCTCGAATAATCAGATTTCCGCCACGGTCACCATCAACAAATAAAGTGATGTTCTTTTTCCGGCTTAAATCTTTGATAGTTTGCGGGCAAGAAGTGCCGTTCATAGCAATTACATTCTTAAATCCATGTTTTAACAAGGTTAAGACATCTGCTCGGCCTTCCACTACAATTGCTTCATCACTTTCATCGATAGCTGGACCGGCCGCAAGTTTTTCCCGGCCGTATTCAACTACTTCCATCATACGCACGGATTGCGATACTTCATAGGACAATTCCTGCGAATCGGGAAGAGTTTCTTCGGTAAGTTCTTTCAATAAAGCTTTAGCTCGCTCGATTACGAAAATACGCTTGCTAATTCGAATATCTTCAATTTTCTTAACTTCAATTTTAGCATTACAAGGACCGATGCGCTGAATGATTTCTAAAGCAGCGGCAACAATAGCTGTTTCGGTTTTGTCTAAAGAACTAGGGATAATTATTTCGCCATCAGTCTTTCCAGAACTGGTATTAACATTTACTTCAATTCTACCTATTTTTCCACTTCGTTGTAATTCACGCAATTCTAACTCATTCCCAAGCAACCCTTCCGTTTGACCAAAAATTGCCCCAATAACGTCGGGTCGATCAACAATACCTTCAATGGAAATGTTGGAATGGATAATGTATTTAGCTGCAACTGGACTTATTTTTGCCATTTTTAATCCTCCATTTAATATTTTCTAGAAAGAGCTTTTTAGTACTAAGCCTAACTATTTTCTATCTCCCCACTAACTATTTTAAATAATTAAACGTAATTTGCTCTTTCCTAAGTTTTGTTCTAAGAAAATAGATTAATTCACAAACTTCAACTCTTGATTAGGTACTAGTGATAATGATGAATGTTAAATATGTCTATTTTCTTAGCGATTTTATGAACATGAAGCCTGCTTCACGAACCCCTGAGTTCACAGCTTGGCCTTTGCCGTGCGCTCCCACAGGTATCTCTCTGTGGCAGGCTATTTTTGAAAATGAGGTCTCTAGTATATAAATGCTTCGGTTCATAAATCTAGTTTAGGTAAACCGGAGTAGAATAAGACAAAAAGTAGTTATTTCTTTAAAAAATTAGTGAATTGTCGGCACAATTCGAAAAGTGAGTGATTTTGCTCGTTTTTGTAATTAGCTTTGGCGAGTAGTTAAGAAATATTCTTGTTTTAAGCTCCTCTCTACTGCATTTCTTGTAAGTCCAAAAATAGAACTAAGAAAAAAGTGAGTGATTTGAGAAATGTATCACTCATAAAACGGATAGTGCCGAATTGTCTTTGACTTCTGGACACATTGGTTTAACAATAAATCTTCTCCAGGAAAATCTGGTAAGTGGGCAAGTTCCGGGCTGGTTTCTGATTGATATAAGCGTCGCATTTCCTGTTCTATTTGTTCAATCTCTTCATCGGCCCTTCTGCGAGAATTGTGATAAATAACTCCGCTGGCAGCTAGAACAGCCAAAGATAAGAATACGCCGATATATGCGGCCAATTCATAATTATTTTTGGTTTCTAAAAATTGACGGTAAGCTGGCTCTTTTTCGGTAGCAATTAGATCTTTTTCTAAATGAGAATAAGCTTTTCTCCATTTGTCACAAGCAGATTTGTTTCCGGTAAGGGAACAATCATTAAACACTCGAGTTAACTCCTCTGTTTTTTGTTCTATTGTTGATTGTTCACTAGATTTAAAACCCACATAAAAACTTGCAGGAAGGGCTACTAAACACCCAAGGAGCCCAATTGTTTGTATCTTCTTAGCTACTTTTGGTGATATTTTCATTGTTTTCCTCTAAGTCAATTAGAAATTAGTTGAGCGGCTACCACCAGTGAACACACTGGTAGGCATGACCGCCGCTCAAAAATTTATTAAAAAGCGGTGAGCATCTTCTGGCGCGTGCTGGAATATTTCTGCTTGTCCAAATATCTTCTGTAGAAATTCATATTATTTATGCTTCGGATATCATAGGCTTCATTCCACAAACCAGAGCCCCAAAATTTAGTTTTCTTAAGCCAAGGAAGCAGGCGAAGTAAATGCTTTCCGACAAAACCCTTTAACTTTTTGGCAAGTTCAATCTTGCTATGCAGACCTAAATCTAAGATCATGTGGGCATGATCTGAGTCAAAAGCAAGCTTTTGACAATTTACTTCGTAAAAAGCAAAAGCTTCATGCAATAGTGCGTCACAAAGCTGGCGTACAGCAGGGATATCAAAGATTTTATGGCAATATTTTACTTTGAATGTTGCCATCACCCAAATTTCTCCGACAGCAGAGCTGTATCTAGTTGGATTAATTTTCATAAAAACACCTCGTAAGTTTTATTTACTTGTAAAAGATAGCTAAAGCTATCAAAAATTAATTTAATTGAAGCTGATCATAGCGTTCGACGGATTGTCTTAAACGCTTGGCGCTTTACAAAAAGTGCTCTAAGCGTACATGGTGCTTTGGGTCAGCTTCAATTTTTCTTAAGAAAAAGTACTTATTAATTTTTACGCCACTCGTGAATACACGAGTGGAAATCTCAGCTTATAAAGTATTAGCGACCACCGATTATAAAAAAACCTCAGCAAACCCCGAAAGGTTTACTGAGGAAAAAGAGGTGGTTTAGATGTGTTATTTACTGTTTAGTAGTACTTGTATATAAATGTTTCGATAAGATTGCTACTTAACAGTAGTTCTTCCGTTGCCTTCGTTTATGGTAAGCATGGTGCTCACTAAATACCTTTTTGGGACCTTCAGAAAATTTACCTTCTTTTAGAATTAATTCTTTTTCTCCGGCGTATTCAAAAACCACTTTTTCATTTAAAGCTATTGCTTTTCGGCTTTCCTCAAATGGTTGAGAACTTAAAACATATTGGTGTCCTCTGCCGTCCAAGATTTCAAGCATAACTGTTTTACGGCCGGTCTTTTGCTGATCTGCAGATAACTCTTCGCTAAGAAGACCTAAATTTCCGCTTTCCAATCTGGTTTGAATCCACTCACCATACACTCTAAATTTATATTGTCCTTCGTTCCATTCGGTTACGGGAGATTTGATTTTTGTTGGAATTTCGTTTAATTTCTCTTCTAATTTTTGTCCAGTGGCCGTAAATGCAGCATGCTTTCTAGTTTCTTCCCAATCTATTTGAACTGCTTGGATGAGTCCTTTCTCTTTCAAGTTTTTCCAAAAATTACTGGGTTTGTAAACCATTTTTATCCTAAAACCTAGATAATTTATAAACTTTTTTAGTTTTATTACTTTGAGGTAATCAAAATTCTAGCCAAAACCCTTATAAAACAACCTCTCTTTTCTAAAGTATGACTACTTTAACTTATCAGGAACGCTTTAAAACCGAGAAAGGAGTATTTGATGAATTTACTCATCGAGCCTTATTTGAACTGCAAAGCAGAGGGGTCTTTGATGAACTAGTAAGTAAAATCTCGGTTGGTAAAGAAAGTGGGGTTTTTTGGGGAATTAAAGGATCAAAAAAAGTAGTCGTCAAGATTTATTTTGTCCAAAATGCTAATTTTAATAAAATGTATGATTATATCCGCAAGGATCCCCGCTATGAATTTCTGAAAAAACATCACCGGCAGATAATCTTCGCCTGGGCGCAGCGAGAATATAAAAATCTGATGCGGGCACAAAAAGCAAAAATTAATGCTCCTAAACCGCTGGCTTTTAAAGAAAATATCATTGTCGAAGAATTTATTGGGAACGAAAAACCTGCTCCCCCCTTAAAAGATGCTTCTCCAATCGACCCTAAAAAATGTTTTGATTTAATTATAACTGATATGAAAAAATTATATGCGGAAGGCTTAATCCATGGGGATCTGTCTTCATTCAATATTCTTAATTTTCACGAAACCCCTTACTTTATTGATTTTTCCCAGGGCACTTTAGTAAAAACGCCTAACTCTAAAGAATTGCTGGAAAGGGACATAAAGAACATTCTTAATTTTTTTGCTAAACTGGGAATTAAAGAAGATTTTGAGAAAGTATTAAAAAACATAACCGGAAATGATAATAAAAATGACTAAAAAAATAGCTGAAACTGAACCGGAAGAGATTTCTTATGAATTAAAAATTCCAGAAGAACGCGTAGCCGTGCTGATTGGAAAGGATGGCGAAACTAAAAAAGAATTAGAAGAACAGACTAACTGCAAATTGGACATAACCACTGAAGGAGATGTAACTATTATCGGAACAGACGGGTTGCTTTTATTTGTTACTAAAGAAATCATTCGAGCTATTGCTCGTGGTTTTAACCCTAAAACGGCTCTGCTGCTCTTAAAACCAGATTATACTTTGGACATATTAGATTTAAAAGACATCGCTGGAAAAAGCAAAAATACTATGGAGAGGTTAAAAGGCCGGGTGATTGGAAAAGGCGGAAAATCGCGGGAAGAAATTGAACGATTGACTGACACTTACATTTCTATTTTTGGAAAGACCATCGGCATCGTCGGTGAAATTGGGCAAGTTGCTCTAGCTCGTCAAGCAATCAATATGCTGCTAGAAGGTTCCATGCATAAGACTGTATATCAATTCTTAGAACGTAAAAAGAAAGAAATGCTGCTGGGATAATTTGTTTTTTAAAATACAAAATAGTATTTAAACATTAATAATAGAAATTTATCTAACCAAAATTTTATAAACGTTTCTCATTATCCAATACAGATGGTTGAGAGAAGCGCAGAAGAGCTGGCAAAGAAGCAGCGAGAGATTTCTATCGCAGAATTCTTTGAAAAGAACCGGCATTTATTGGGTTTTGATAACCCTAGAAGAGCGTTATTAACGGCAGTTAAAGAAGCAGTGGATAACGCCTTGGATGCCTGTGAAGAAGCGCGCATTCTGCCGGAAATCAATGTAGAAGTTATTCAATTAGGTGAAACTCGGTTTAGAGTTATCATTGAAGATAACGGGCCGGGAATCATCCGCAAACAGCTGCCTAATATTTTTGCTAAATTATTATATGGTTCAAAATTCCATAAATTGTCCGCTACTAGGGGACAGCAAGGGATTGGTATTTCCGCAGCAGTTTTGTATGGGCAACTCACGACTGGAAAGCCAGCGACCATCACTTCTAAAACCGGTCCGGATAAAAAAGCCAATTACATTAAATTAAAAATAAACACCCAAAATAATTCCCCTCAAATTCTGGAAGATAAAGAAGAAGATTGGACAGGTAAAATCCATGGGACCAAAATCGAAATTGATATTGAAGGAAGTTATCTCAAAGGAAGACAATCAGTTGATGAATATATTAAAGAAACGGCCATTGTTAACCCCCACGCTACTTTTATTTACACTAATCCGGAAGCAATCCAAATTATTTTTCCTAGAGCGATAGATGAACTGCCGCCCGAACCAAGAGAAATTAAACCCCATCCTTACGGCGTGGAGTTAGGAAGATTGATGAAAATGCTGGAAACTACTCCAGCAAAAACTCTGCAGCAATTTTTAACGACGGAATTCGTTAGAGTTGGACCAGGAACTGCAAAAGAAATCTGTGAAAATTCTGCGTTATTACCCAGAACCGTGCCAAAACAAATCGGTCGAGAGATGGCTGAAAATTTATATAAAGGCATTCAGAAAACCAAAATTATTGCTCCGCCTACTGATTGTATCTCGCCCATTGGAGCAGAATTATTAGAAAAAGGATTAAGAAAAGAGATTAATGCAGAATTATATTGCTCAGCAACCCGGCCCGCCGCGGTATACCGAGGCAATCCGTTTGTAATTGAAGCAGCTCTTGCTTATGGAGGAGAACAAAGCGGAGATTCAACCGTAAGAATTATGCGCTTTGCTAACCGCGTCCCTTTATTATACCAGCAAGGTGCTTGCGCTATAACTAATGCTATCCAGAACAATAATTGGAAAGCGTATGGCTTGCAGCAAAGTAAAAATTCTTTGCCCTCTGGCCCTTGTACGGTGGTTGTACATATGACTTCGGTATGGGTGCCGTTTACGTCTGAATCAAAAGAAGCTTTAGCTCATTATCCAGAAATAGTTAAAGAAATAAAATTAGCTTTGCAAGACTGCGGCCGAAAATTAGCTGCGTTTGTCAACAAGAAAAGACGGATTGGTGAAGAAGCCAAGAAAAGAGGTTACATCGAAAAATATATCCCTTATGTTGCTGAAGCTATTCAAGAAATTATTAAAATAAGTGATCTAGAAAAAAAGAAAATTGAGGATAACCTGTGTGAAATCTTAGAGCATACCCGAGGAGAATTAGAGGAAATTGGCATTGATAATCCCGAATATGATCCAGAATTAGCCCAAATAGGATTAGAAGAAGAAAACGAATCTGAAGAAGCAGAATTATTAGAAAAAGAAAAAAGCAGCCGCAAGAAAAATAAAAAGATTACTGATTATACTGAAACTAATGAAGAAAATGACGGTGAAGAAAACTCATGAATCTAAAAAAAGACAGTAAATCAGTTGTACAAAAAATCAAAGAAACAACTGAAGATATTCATAATAAGATTAAACAGCTTAAGCAGCCGCAATTAAAAATTCCTCTGCGTGCTTTAAGCAATGTCAAATACGATGAAAGCGAAGGTTATTTTGTTCTTCAGAAAGCAATTAAATCGCGGACGTTGACTGCTTCGACCATTAAAACTTTTGCCCAGACCTTAAAGATGATGGGGCTTTCTATGCAATTAGTAAATACCGACGATATTGCCACGAAAAGGGAAGCTTATTATGTTAGCAAAAACTGGGGCGATGCTCGTTTCTTAGAACAGCCAGAATCAGATACAGTGATGGACGATATTGAAGCGATGATGATGGTTAACCGGGAGCAGATCGGCTTTATTCCAGAAGAAAAAGGCGGAGATGTTGCTGGAGAACTGGTAGTGATAGATCGCGATTCAGAAACAGGAAAAGAACTGCACATTGACTGTACTAAATTTGGTTCAGGAGCATATTCAGTACCCAGCACTTGCGAACATTTAAAATTTGAAACTAAAGCAAAATTTGTTTTAGCGATTGAAACTCACGGTATGTTTGAACGGTTAAATAAACATAAATATTGGAAAACGGCTAATTGTATTTTAGTTTCTATGGGCGGAGTTCCTACGCGAGCTTGCAGACGATTTGTTCGGATGCTTTCCGATCAAAAAAAGATACCGGTGTATGTATTTACCGACGGAGATCCTTACGGGTTTGGAAATATTTACCGAACCTTAAAAGTAGGTTCAGGAAATGCTGCCCACATCAATGAATACTTTTGTGTTCCTCAAGCCCATTTCTTTGGCGTTACTCCTCAAGACATTATTGATTACAAATTACCTACTCATCCTTTAAAGGAAGTGGACATTAAAAAAATTAAAGATCTAATTAAAAATGACCCTTTTATTAAACACCATAAAGAATGGCAAAAAGCTCTGGAACAAATGGTTAAAATGAAAGCACGTGCAGAACAGCAAGCACTAGCAAAGCACGGTTTAAATTTCGTTATCGATAAATATTTACCTGATAAACTAAAAAATCCTAAAAGTTGGCTGCCATGAATAGAAAATTGATGAAAGTATTTAGTTTAGGAATATTAGTTGTGGTCTTGTTAACAGTTACTTTATTTTTATCAGCTTGTGGAGGAGAAAAAATGAATCGTTCAGCGGTAATAGAAACTAATTTAGGTACGATTAAAATAGAATTATTTGAAAAGCAAATGCCCATTACGACTAAAAATTTTATTGATTTAGCCGAAAAAGATTTTTATGACAACACTAAATTCCACCGAGTAATCTCTAGATTTATGATTCAAGGCGGAGATCCTTTAACTAAAGAAAACTCCAAAAAATATTTATGGGGTACTGGTGGACCAGGATATGTTATTGACGACGAATTTGCCACTGGATTGTCAAATGTGCGAGGAACTATAGCTATGGCTAATGCCGGACCGGATACGGGAGGAAGCCAGTTTTTTATTAATTTAGTTAATAATAATTTTCTTGATTCAAAGCATCCGGTGTTTGGAAAAGTTATAGAAGGAATGGACGTAGTCGATAAAATTGCTGCGACGGAAACCGATGGGCAGGATAAGCCGGTAGAAGATGTAATTGTGAAGAAGATTAGCATTCAATAAAATAGTCTGCTGATTTTTGCAGTCTATTTACTTCTTTTGTTGATAATTCCTGAGGAAATTTTTGTTCGATTTGCTCAAGAAGCTTTTCCCGTAATTTGAATGTATTTGCATTCTTTGCATATGCGCACCACCCTTCCAGAAAATCATAAATTTTATCGTAATTAATTTTCCTGTAATGATAGTCCTTTTCTAGAGCATATATTTTATAGTATATTCTTTTTGTGCTTTTTTTTCTTAATATCCTATGATGGTAATAATTCCGAAAGCCGAGAAATGGAATCCCTCTTGCCAGCGGTTTTATTTTTGATTTATCTGCATTTAAATTTATGTGTAAATCGTCTTGAAGATATTTTTCTATTTTTTCCTTGTAAAAATATAGTTCCAGTTTATCATTATGCAATATAACAAAGTCATCAACATAACGCAGATAATATTTTACTTTTAACTTATGCTTGATAAATTGATCCAATTCATTAAGATATACATTAGCAAAGAATTGGCTGGTTAAGTTGCCTAAAGGCATGCCTTTTCCTTTTTCTTTTGCTTGATAGTTGAAAAGAATTTTTTGCATCAAAAAGATTAATTCTGGGTCTTGGATTTTTCGTTTAATGATTTTTAGCAGTTTTTCGTGGTCGACTGTATCAAAATATTTTTTAATATCTCCTTTTAGGAAAAAGCCCCTGATGTTTCTTTTGTTGAATTTTTTAACCAGTGTTTTATTCCTGCTTACTTTTCTTTGAAGGAACTTAAGCCTTTTAACTGCAGCTAAAGTGCCCTTGCTTTTTCTGTTGGCATAAGAATCAAAAATAAATGTTTTGTCAAAAATTGGCTCAATAACATTGCAGATAGCATGATGAATTATTCTATCCCGAAAATCGCTGACGCTAATCGTCCTTGTTTTTGGATCTCGTAAGATAAAAGTTTTCAATGGTCTGGGTTGATAAGCATGAAGCAATAATTCTACTCTCAACAAATTAAGGTTATTTTTAAGATCGTTTTCAAAATCGATTACATACTGCTTGAGTATTTTTCCTTTGCGCGCCTTTTTCCAAGCAAGAACAAGATTTTCATAACTACAAACTATTTTATATAGATGCTGATGGGTGTTCATTATCAAAATATCCTAGACCATCAGGACCATTCGACGAGAACAACCAGGGTTGCTGTTAATGTTGTTGCCATTAACATGGAATTGATCATTGTTGAAGTCAAACCCCGCCGCCCTGATTGTATAGCTTATCACATTGTACAAGAGCACTGCTGCTTCATCTTTTCATTTTCTACTTAGTGTTACAGCTGTATTTTATAACTAACAATAAACTAAATATTTATCGTTGTCATAATGGATAAGCTTGTGGCCCTGACTGTGTCAGGACAAAGAAAAGGAAAGAAGAACTTGTTTTTAACTTTTTCTAAACTATGTACTTATTTAGCTGAAGTGTGGTCTCCAGTATACACTTCTTTACTTATCAACGACAAAAATTTTAGCTTTTCCTTCGGCATCAACCGGCACGCTCGACTGAGAGATTTTAACTTTTCGTTAATTTAGCGACGATAAAGTTTATTATCTATATTCTTTAGTATCTATTTGAGTTAAATAAGTACTAAACTATTTTCGCGCGCCCCTGTGGGCGCACACACCTGCTCGCCTACGGCTCGCAACGCACCCGACGAGAACAACCAGGGTAGCTGCTAATGTCGTCGCCATCAACATGGAATTGAACAAGGTCGAAGTCAAACCCCGCCGCCCGTTCTGGGTGGCTGGTTCGGGTATATTGCGTGTCATCGGCATTTGTATTAGCAGTCCAGCCAACTAAGCTATCTCCATGTTTCCCGCTCACAAATTCCAGCGTCTGCAGAATGGTTTCTGCCTTATCTTCAGTATCAAATAAGGCCTGCAGGTAAGCCAGGCCTTTCTGTTCATTAAGTATCTTTTTTACCGGCGTTCTTCTATAGACAGGCGCTTCCACAATAGTCTCTTTTACTAATGCTGGCCGAGGGCAGCGGTAATGCTGGACAATCCGCGCATCGAGATTAGTTCCGGAATAAAACAATCTAGTGCTGGAGATTAACCAATTCTGCTTTCCCGACCAATCACAATCATCCCGTAGGCTGAATAATAGCGATTTAGCTTTAGCCTGCTCTTCTGCGCTTCCTTGCTCATGCATTTTTTTAATGATTTTAAAAGATTTATACAAATCGCCCATAGAAGCCATGACTTTGCCATCCTTAATGTCAGCCCAATAATCATACCATTCCGACGGCAATCTTTTTGTTCCATTATCTGCAGCAGATTCATCAAGAAGAAAGGCAGGCATACGCGCATTTGCCGCCCGCCCATATACGCGCGCGTATTCTGGGCCAAATTCTGCCTGCAAAAAATCAACGGCATCTGTATTTGTATCCAGTGTTTGAAGCAGATCAGCTAACTCTGTTTTGTGCTCAGGTGTTTGTTCTTGAGTGAGAAGTTCTTGCAGACGCAAAAAGGCAATTTTGCACTGCCCATATTCTGCCAAACCAGGAATATATAATTTTGCCATGTTTACTTTCGCTCCGCTAGGAAGGGCTCTTCTTCAATATCAACGTCTTCTTCAACATCTATAATGATAGATTCGTCAGTATCCAAAATTCGCGCATGCGCCGACGGCACGGCAAACGATTCCTCATATGCTTCCGCATCGATGCGGGTGTTGTTGATATGCGCAGCTGCAGCAGCCATAATTTCTTCCGAGCGGGCAACCATTTCCGCAGTATCTTTCCGCAGCTCATTCATGCCGATAAGCAAGCGTGCACCTGACGTAAATCGGCTTAACATATCGTATTGCTCTTTTAGCCGGCTTAACTGAATCAGCGCCGGCTTCCATCCTTGTTCTAATTGGCTTTCCTGAGATTCAATAATCCTTTGCTGGCGCTGCACGGAAGCGTATTCAATGTCCAACACTTCCAGCAATGAAGATAAACTGTTTTTGTTAAGCTCTTTATATCCTCTATTTAGTTTTTGCTGCACCAGTGAGCGGACAGCAGCATTCTCCAAGGGTGGAAGCATGCCAATACCGGTTTTGGTTTGCAGTTCTGCTGAAAGGGTTTCTTTTTCCGGCTCAGAAAGAGCTGCATATTTTTCTAGATGTTGGAGCAGCAGGGCATATTCCTGCTGCCTCGCCGGCAAATCTTGAAGGTTTCTTTTGATATCAGAAATTTTTAGTTCTAATTCTCCCTGCCGCGCAGCCGGCTGCTCATAATCCTGCTTCATTTTTCGAACAACAACCGGAAGGGCCTCGAATAATTCATGTCCTTTAATGGCTACCTCTTGCAGAGCCACAACTTGTTCTAATAATTGAGTTTCCGGAGAAGCAGTTAAGGGAGCAAGTTCTGGCCGATAGCCTTTAAACCCCCTGCGGACAAAGAGCGCCAAACGGGCCCAGGGAGAATATTGTTTTTTGTATTCTACAAGCGCAGTCCGAACATCGGCAGCATAGCGTTTTTGGTCTTCCCTCTGCACTTGGCAGAGAGCGGTTCGATTGGTCTCAGCTTCGGCTGCTGGAATGAAATTATGCTGAACCCACTGCTCCAGCGCTTGTGGAGCAGAAATAGCCGGGATCAAGCCCCTTTGATCATAACGTGTTAAAGCTGCATTCATAAGGCTTGTTTAAAGAACTTTATTTATAAATGTTTTGGTTTTTGTTATCAAGAAGTAGTTAAAACACAGGGCTTCTTAGAAAATTTTATATAGCTGCCCTTATTATTTGAATATATGGAAAAAGCGGTAGAAAGATGGTGGAAGCTGGCTGAACTTGATTTTAACAATGCTGAAAAAAATATTTCTATTAAAGCTTACTATGTTTCTGTTTTTCTTTGTCAGCAAGCTATAGAAAAAGCTTTGAAAGCATTATGGATAAAAGAAAGAACTAATGAAGAAATTCCTAAATATCATAACTTGCTTTTTTTCTTTCGAGAATTAAAACTGCCAACAAAATTTAAATCTACTTGCGAAGACCTTACCGGCGCATATATTACTACTAGATACCCTACGGGTCTCGAAGCAGAGTTTTCAAAACTGGATGCTGAAGTATTGCTCAGAAAAGGAAAGGAGATTTTAGAATGGATAAAAGAACGGCTTTAATCACCGAACTAAAGAGATTCAAGAAAGATTTATCAAAAGAAGTTCCAATTAAAAAAATGATCTTGTTTGGAAGCCAGGCAACAGGAAAAACACATAAATGGAGCGATGTTGATCTGCTTATTGTCTCTGGAAAATTTAAAAGAAAAAAAGCTTACCAAAGATTGAGAGGATTGTACGACCATTGGCATGCTAAAAAACCGGTTGATTTTTTGTGCTATACTCCCAAAGAATTTAATAAGCTTAAAGGAGAAACTTCTTTAGTTCGAAACATTGCCAAAAAAGGGATTAAGATTTGATGCTTTGCTTTTTTACACCAATAATCATTTCCCCATAAGTGCTTAATTTAGGGGATACTTTTAACTTTTTTAATGGAAATTCCTGAAAGCCAGAATCACTAATTAAAATTCCGCCTAGATTTAATTTTGTAAAAATCTTGTTTTCATACTCGGGATGGTAACCTTTCATTATCCTAAACGCTTTTTCGAAATAAATATCAAACTGGGGCAGTTCCATTTCGAAAACATTGCCGGATTGAAAGTCTAAATTGATTAACATATCTTTCCAATAAAAGTTAATTTTGTGATCTTCTTCAGCAAAACTGATGCCCACTTCATCTAACACTGTTTTGATTAAGTTTAAATTATCATCTAAATCGTTAAAAATAAAATTTATTTCAGTTATATTAGGAAACAGTTGTTCTACATATTTTAAAGGAAATAAAATGTCGGCGCCGCAGCCCGGATAAAATAAAGTTAAGGTTTCTGTTGGATTAACTGCTTGACCAACAGAAACTTTGGGTAAAGAAAGCGCCTTAGAAAGATGATCATAATCTTCACAAAAGAAGTAAGTTTTAACTTTATTTTCATCTGGTTTTTGGGATTTATCTAAACCTCTAGCTTTAACCATGCGGTCTTCAAAAACAATCAATTCCCCCATACTTAGCATAGAATAAGGGAAATTTTAAAAAGCTGCTGGCAGTTTAGCTATTAAATGGACCTGTAGCCTAGCCTGGATAGGGCGCCAAGGTTAAAACCGCGCATGCCTTCTAAGCTGGATATCGGGGGTTCAAAGGCAGATGTCACGCCATCTGAGAGGCGGAGCCTACGCTACGCTTCGGCGAAATAATTGTGACATTTGCTGAAAGTCCCCTCAGGTCCGCATTTTTATTTTTCTCGTAAGTTTTGCTACAACTAGAATGCTTTAAGAATACTTTATTTTAAATAATCCCAAATTTCTTTAAAACTAGCTTTAACTAATTCAGATTTACTTTTATTGGTAGGGATATATACATAGCGGCTATTATAACCGATTATTTCTGGACTATTGGGAAGATTAAAAGTCAATAAATGCACGAAACCTACTAAAACGGTCCTATCAACTACATTAAGAGCATAATTTGAAAAAATATCAATGGAGTGGTAATGGTGGATTCCGTTATACCCTTTTTGACGTGCTTGAGGAATATTAACACAAACCATTCTTGTTCCTCGTTCACGGAATATTTTTCTGGTTTCTGCTTCGTGGCTGTTAAGAATATCATTGATTACGGCAGTGTCTTTATCAGCCTGCGTTCTAAAAACAGTTCCCCATTCTAAGTTTTCTGCTGCTGCTGTCCTAGTTAATAACTCGTCTAACCCGGCAGAATCAGTTATTTTAATTCTTTCTACACACTCTAAAGGAAAATTTTGTGGGTTGCGCTTAATAACCTGCTGATTATGATGCAAAAGAATTCTTTTTTGGATTTGTATATCGCCATAGTGGTCCATAAACCCTAACAAATAGCTAAGCTGTTTTAAATTCATAAACATTGAAGCTTAAGCTTTATTTATAAAAGTTCTCCAGAAAAGTATATAAATAAGCCATCTTCTAACATATTTAAAGCGCCCGTAGCCAAGCGGCTAAGTTTATCTCGACAAAAATCAGATAATAGCAAGCAATCGCCTGCAGATCCGCTAGGATGAGCTTTTCAACCTAGAAAAGCGATGAACAGAAGACAGCGATCATTCGGGGGTTCAAGTCCCTCCGGGCGCTTATTTTTTTATTTTTTAAAAGCGAAATAATTATTAACTAGAACCGCTCAAAAAAGCATAATGGTGATTAGTCCCTACGCTAGCGATTCTGTTTTAGATGCCCTGATAAGAGCCATTGAAATAACCAGAGGAACAAAGATAGTACAGGGGCCGATAAACCAATATATCACTACACCTTACTTGTTTTATCTTGGGCTGGCCTGCATGGAATACACGACTGCAAAAGTTATCGCAGAAGCAGGATCGAACAAAGCGGGAGCAATTATTGATGATACTTTAACCAATCCCAGAAATCCCGACAGATATGTTTATTGTGATGCGCGCGTTGGCACAGAAACCGGACAAGGAATTGCTTACGGACATTTTTTGATCCCCTATAAAGACGGGATCAAAACTTTAGATAAAAAAGCTAGCATTTGCTTAGAAGAAATCATAGAAGAAGCTAGTGACGATTATGATAGGCAAGTAAGTGAATCCAGAAAGTATACCAACAATGTTTACGTACCGAATATGATTGAGGTTGAAGCTGTTAACAGCATCAAAGAGATAAAAAAGGTAAACCTGCCTATAGACAAGCTAAGAACTCTGGCTAAAAAATGCGCTCAGGAATTGAGTAAAGGAGAAAATTATGGCACGGCAACGATAGAAGTTCATGAAGAAGTGAGAAGAATGGCTAATTCTGAAGGAATGGTCATCCGAGATAATTTTTTTGGTTACAGGATCACTTTCAAAATTGAAGCAAGAGGAGATAAAAATGACCGTTTAGTATTTGACTATGGGACATATTTAATGGGCAAGGATATCAGTGCTAAAAAATTCGATGAAGTTACAAAATTAGCCCGATGGATGACCAGAGAAGCCAATAAAAGAAAAAGAGAAAATCCCAAATTTAAAGAAGGGTTGTATCCGGTATTGTTCGCACCTGATGCGTTCTGCACGCCCTTACATGAATGCCTGGTACACTTTTTATCATCAGATGCTATCCTTTATGGAAATTCAGCAATTTGGGGGCATGAAAATTTTGGGGAAAGATGTACTAATCCAAAGATATCGGTTTATTCCAATCCAGACATTCCGGGGAGATGGGGAAGTATGGAAAGCGACGATGAAGGCGTGTTAGCGAAAAGAAGAGTTTTGATTGAACAGGGAAAGGTGAAAGGATATCTTGCCGACAGGAATGGGGCTTATCATCTCAGTAAACTTACCGGAGCAAAAATACTTCCCGGAGATGCCAGAAGGGGATATCCAAGGGGATGTGATGATGCTGTATGTGAGCCGAGAATATCTAATCTTGAAATTGAATATCAAGGCGCGGTAAAAACTTCTACCGAAATGAAAAGAAGATTTCTCCAATATTTGAAGAAAAACAGACATCAAAGGGGCTTGGTCATCCCGATGTCAACACGGGGGGGATGTTATTACGAAAATGGAAGCTTTGACGCCCTGTTTCCATTCGCTTACTTGGTGGATAAAAATGGAAAATCAACTCCTGTTAGAAATGTCTCACTAAACAGTACCGTTTTAAATTTCTTAAATCAAATTGTTGAAGTCGGCGGAGACACAGAATATATCGGACACCGATGCGGGATTGATGAAAGGATGGTAAGGGTAGGAATAACCTGCGGGTCGGCAATTGTCAGGGATTTATATTTGTCAATTACAAGACCGGAAGGATTAAGACAGCCGCCTTTAGAATAATTAAAATAAATTCTTAACAAATTATTTAAAACCAAACAATATTTAACCTAAGATGCAACAGAAAGGCTTTTCGTCTCTGGAATTAACGGCAATTATCAATGAACTGCAATCTTTGGTACAAGGAAAAATAGTTCAGATTTACCACCAAGAAAAAAAAGAACTGCTCTTTCAGCTGCACCTTTCTGGAAAAGGAAAATGTCTGTTAAAAATCGTTCCGGGAAAATTTTTCTGCTTAACCGAAAAAAAAGAAGCGCCTTTAAAGCCATCCAGTTTCTGCTTGCAATTAAGAAAATACCTTAATAATGCTTTTATTAAATCAATCTCTCAGAAAGACGCAGAACGGATTGTTGTTTTTGAAATAGAAAAAGAAGAAAAATATTTTTTGATTATAGAGCTATTTTCCAAAGGTAATTTAGTTTTAACTGACAAAAATTATTTAGTAATCGGGGCATTAGAACAGCAGGAATGGAAAGAACGAAGCACCAAAATAAGAGAACAGTATGTGTTTCCTACCCCTGGATTTAATTGGAAAGCGATTACTGAACTGCAGCTGAAAAAAATTTTAAGCAAAAGTGAAAAGAAAAATTTAGCAACTTCTTTAGCTCTAGAAATCGGCTTAGGGGGCTTGTACGCCGAAGAAGTTTGTAAAGTCAATGCCATCGATTTTAAAAAACTGCCTAAAAAGGTAGGCGATAAAGAGATTAAACAGATTGTAAAAACAATTAAAGAATTTTTAAAAAAAATAGAAGAACCCAAAGGTTATTTATACGAAGGGCATATGGTTCCTTTTCCCCTAATTGATTTAAAACCCCTGTTAGAAACTAAAACTTTTAGTGAAGTGGTAGATAAAATTAATCCTACGGAAATTATTTCGCCTTATGAAAAGAAAATTAAAACTTTACAAAAAATGATTTCTGAACAGGAAGAAGCAGTTGCAAAACAGGAAGAAAGAATCGAGTTTAATAAGAAAAAAGGGGAATTTATTTATGAAAAGTATGTCCCTTTACAAAAATTATTAGAAATCGTTACCGAATTAAAAAAGACTAAAAATTGGCAGGAAATTGCTAAAGAGCTGCAAAAAGAAAAGAAAATAAAACAAATTGATTTAAAAAACAAGAAAGTTACCATCGAATTCTAGAAAATATACTTCTGATTTAATACTTTTAATAATATTTCTGATTGATTACTTCTAATTTGTTGTTCCTAATGGTTATTTCCAATTAGTTATATGTTTTAAACAAAAACTATATATCTCCCTTAACTATTTAGATTAGTTATGGGTATTATTCGACCTGAAGATAAAGGACAAGTAAATATTAAAAGAATATACCCGGCAACTATTAATTTAAGTTCTAAACAAAGAGAAGATCTGAAAAAGGATATTATGACAAAAGGAATATCTCTAGGATGGGGCATGGAACTGGTTTTGTTTACTGCTAGTTGAGTAAAAAACTATATAAACCCCGGAATTAATCTGAGGTTATGAAAAAAACTCCTGCTGAAGATAATACTTCTAAAATTACCCCTTGGGAAGTTAGCGGAAAAATAGATTATGATAAATTAATTACTGAATTTGGCTTAAATCCACTTAAGCATCTTCCTAAAGAATTTTTACAGCATCTTTTGTTCCGCAGAGAAATTATTTTTGCTCATCGAGATTTTAAACAGATTGTAGAAGCGATTGAACAAAAAAAACCTTTTGTGATGATGACGGGACTAATGCCTTCCGGAAAATTTCATTTTGGGCACAAAATGATTGCTGACCAGATTATTTTCTATCAAACATTAGGTGCAAAAATTTATTTAGCCGTGGCAGATTTAGAAGCTTACAATTCTCGCAATCCCCATTTAAAAGAACTTAGGGAAACAGCTATTAAAGAATATTTAACCAATTATGTTGCTTTAGGATTAGATTTAAAAAAATGTGATTTTTATTTTCAATCCAACCGCTCAAAAGATGGAAAAAAAGCTAGTGCTTATTATCGGTTAGCCAATATGCTAGCCAGACATGCTACTTTTAATGAGTTTAAAGCGATCTATGGAGAAATCACCCCAGCAAAAATGGCTTCCTCATTACTGCAGGCAGCAGATATGCTCCATCCCCAACTACCTGAATTTGAAGGCAAACTTCTTCCCGTCATTGTTCCAGTAGGAGCAGACCAGGATCCTCATTTAAGGTTAGCTCGAGACCTCAGCCAAAGGATCAAAGAAGTTAAATTCCTGCAATTAAGTTCTACTTACCATAAATTCATGCCGGGATTAAAAGGGGGAAAAATGTCTTCGTCTGATGAAACTTCTTATCTAGCTTTGACAGACACGCCGGAAGAAGTAGCGAACAAAATTAAAAAATATGCTTTTTCAGGAGGACAGCCGACTATTGAAGAACATCGCCAGAAAGGGGGTAATCCGGATATTGATGTATCTTTCCAAATGTTAAAATTTGGACTAGAACCGAATGATAAAAAATTACAAAAGATTTATGATGATTATAAATCGGGAAAATTATTGTCTGGAGAATTAAAACAGATTTTAATTGAAAAAATAACTAAATTCTTGAAAGAACACCAGCAGAACCGGAAGAAAGCAGAAAAAGTTGTCCTAAAATTCTTAGAAAAAAATCTGGCGTAGTTAATTTATTAGTGATGTAATTAAATCATTCACAGAGGATTTATCCAAAACCGTTTATTTTCAAACATAACCTTTAAAAACAATAGATTCCTACTATCCTTAAAGAGGTGGTAGTTATGGCTAAGAAGAAAGCTACTCAAAAAAGAGCTGTTAAACGTACTCGCGTAAAAATTTCTAAAGCGGTAGTAAGAAAAGCACGCCCAAAATGGCATGCTGCTCCTTTAAAAGGAAGTTTTATGGTTCTGTCTATCTTGGGATTCTTGATTTCAGCTTATTTAGTTGAAGAAATTAGTTACAAGATTTCATTTATGTTAATCTTTGCAGGAATGTTTGCTGCTTCCATTATTAGCATGACTAAAGCACCTGTAATTGAAGGCAACAAATAAAAATGGCTACAAAAAAATTTTCTTGGAAATTTCCAGCAGAGCAATTTAGGCTGTTAAAAATAGAATCTTTTTTTATGGTTATTTTAGCGGCGTTAGTATTTTTGACCGCTTTCTTTCAATTTGGTCAAGATTGGCTGCTAGCAATTTTATTCACTTCAATTTTCGTTTTAATTTATGCGTTGATTTCTTATGTAATCAAAAATTGGCACGCTGCAGAAAAACATTATCATTTAACCAAAACGCATCTGCATATCATTAAGAAGAATAGAAACAAAGAAAATAAAGAAAAAATTGCTTTAAAGAATATTGTCCGCCATAAATTAGACCGGTTCTTTTTAGGCGGTTATTTGGTGGTAAAAAATAAAAAACACGCTTTATTTTTTAATACTAGAAAAGAAATGGACCGCTTTGAAAGATACTTACACAAATTTAGGAAAAAATAAGTCCTAACCAACGCGATTATTAGTATCAATTAAAGGGATTATCTAAACTTCTCAGTAAACTTTTCTTTGGCTTTAATTTCCTTCCAGAATACGGCATGGGAAGCTCTCTTTTCGAATAAAGCAATAGCTAAATTAGTCTGATTTTCATCGGTATTGATTCCGTGTTTGATAGCTAACTGTTTAGCATCTTCTAAACAGCGGTTTAGAATTAGCACATTTTCTTTCTGGCACTGTTCTTCGATTTGTTTTTCTTCCTCTTCCGTTAACGAAATTTCTTCCCACAGCGGATAATTCGTTCCGGCCAGGGTTCGAGGGAAAGTCTTTGAAAAAACCATACTTTCGTGGCAAGATAGGGAATATTTATAAATTTGTATACTTAGCAGTATATATGCCCTCTTTTTGGAAACAAGTAAATCGTGTCATAAAAGAAGCCGACATCATTATTGAAGTTCTGGATGCCCGGATGATTGAAGAGACTCGAAACCAGGAAATTGAGAAAAAAGTCCAACAGAGTGGGAAAAAAATCCTGTTTGTAGTAAGTAAATGTGATTTAGTTAAAAGTGATGGATTAAAACATATTAAAGATACTTTGCCCCATAGTGTGTTTATTTCTAGTAAAGACCGTTTGGGAACAACTATCTTAAAAAAGAAAATTCTGGAACTATCCCGGGGAGAAAAAACTACTGTGGGCATTCTCGGTTATCCCAACGTAGGTAAATCTTCATTGATTAATGCTTTATCGGGCCGGGGAGCGGCTCGAACTTCTTCGGAAAGCGGATTTACTAAAGGAGTCCAAAAAATTCGCGTAGATCAAAAGATTATGTTGATTGATACGCCGGGAGTTTTTCCTAAAAATGAAAAAGATAATGTAAAATATGGGCAAATTGGAGCAATCGACTATGCTAAAATTAAAAATCCCGAATATATTGCCTTGGAATTGATTGAAAGCAAAAAAGAGCAAATTAAACAACATTATGCTTTGACTAAAACTGATGCTGATGAAATTTTAGAAGAAATCGCATATAAATTTAACAAAAAAAGTACGGGTGGAAAAGCTAATCTAGAAGCAGCCGCCCGTTTCCTACTGAAAGAATGGCAGACAGGAAAAATTAAATATCTTAAATAAAAAATGAAGTGATTGAATAAGATTTTATTAAAAAAAAGTAAACTTAGAAATAACATCGCCCTCTAAAACACCACTACCTAGTACTCATTCTAGAAACATTTATAAATAACCTAAGGAAAATATAATAAAGACTGATTATAAGGAAGAAAAACATGATAAATAACGATATACTTGAGAAAGCAAAAGCATTGCTGGGAAATTTGGCAGCGCCGCCAAA
>ERZ1292633.1143-Hain-H41-02um-R1-1143-length-29094-cov-6_pt1 | contig 29094 bp, 26 predicted proteins | sample MGYA00564406_ERZ1292633 | MGnify/ENA primary metagenome ERZ1292633 (study PRJEB36523, sample SAMEA6512639) | groundwater metagenome | collected 2019-01-08 | study: AquaDiva: Metagenomics assemblies of 32 groundwater samples | reverse complement strand
AATCGTGGCGAAAGAGCCGCTAAGGAACAGCCCGCCGCCGGAGCCTGCGCTGTTCCCCGTAATCGTGTTGTTCGTGATCACCGGAGAGGAGCCGCCCAAAAACAGCCCCCCACCGCTGCCGTATTGGCCAGCGCTGTTGGCGGTAATCATGTTGTTCACGATTGTTGGCGAGGACTGGTCAAGGTATATCCCGCCACCGTAACCGTACTGCCCCGACAGCGTCCCAGATCCGTTGGTAATGGTGAAACCATCGATCCTTGTCGTCGCGGTTGCTCCCGGAAGCGAGGTGACCACGCTACCGGAGGCGTTGCCATCGAGGATCGTTGGGTTCGTCTTCCAGTCGCGCTGGGCAAGTTCGCTCTCCGTTCCCGCGAAACCGCCATACAACTCGACTCCCAGCGTTAGCGTGAAGTTGCCCACGTATCGTCCTGCCGCCACCCAGATTTGATCGCCGTTCTGTGCGGCCGCCAGCGCCGAGTGCAAGTCGGCGTAAGCGTCGGTCCAGCTTGTGCCGGTGTTCGCCCCGTGGGCGTCGTCGTTCACGTACCAAATGGTCTGGGCGTTCGCGGCCGTGAGAGGAATGCAGAAAAGAAGCGCGCAAAGCGCACGGCGGAAGTTGCGTTGACGCATAAGGCCCGCTCCTTCCCCCTCTCCAGCCTTCCGCCATACTACCAAACTGCGGTGAAAACATCAATTCAAAAACGTAGGACTGGTTTTCACCGGGACCAATCTCATCCGCAAGAAAACGATGTAGGGCGGGTTCTAGCCGCCGCAATCATGGCAATCGAGAAATGAGTTACGGCGGGCCAAACCCGCCCTACCTCTGCCGGAGTAATCCCTTTCTTTTCTTCGTGTTCTTCGTGCCCTTCGTGGTGACTGCGGCGTCACTGGTCCGCCCGCGTCAACCCCGCTACATTCTCCACCATGAACATCGCTCTGATCGGTACCGGGATTATGGGCGAGCCGATGACGCGTAATCTCATGCGCGCAGGATTCGCCGTCGCGGTTCATTCGCGCACGCGGGCGAAATCCCAACGGCTCGTGGTCGAGGGCGCGATGTGGAAAGACTCACCGGCCGGCGCCGCCGCGGACGCCGACTTCGTCATCACCATCGTCCCCGACTCGCCCGACGTGCAGGGCGTCTATCTCGGCGATCGCGGAGTGTGCTCGGCGCTTCGCCGCGGCGCGATTTGCATCGACATGTCCACGATCGCCCCGGACGTCGCGCGTCAGGTCGCAGCCGAAGTGGAAAGCAAAGGCGGACGGTTTCTCGACGCCCCCGTCTCCGGCGGCAAGACCGGGGCCGTTGCGGGCACACTCACCATCATGGTCGGCGGCGACCAGGCCGACCTCGTCCGTGCCAGACCCGTCCTCGAAGCGATGGGCAAAACAATCGTCCACTGCGGGCCCGTCGGAAACGGCCAGCTCACCAAACTCTGCAATCAGATTCTCTGCGGACTCAACCTGCTGGCGGTGTCGGAGGCGATCGTCTTTGCGAAGCGTGTCGGCCTCGACCCCGCAGTAATGCTCAAGGCCGTCTCGACCGGGGCGGCAGGCTCGTGGGCACTCGACAACCTCGGCACGCGGATGCTCGCCGGCGACTTCGCTCCGATGTTCATGATTGATTTGCAACAGAAGGACTTGCGTATCGCCCTCGACGCCGCCCGCGAGAAATTAGTGCCACTGCCTGGCACTGCACTGGTGAATCAACTGCTCGCCGCCAACCAGGCCGCCGGCGAAGGCCGCGAAGGAACCCAGGCCCTCGTCAAGACCATCGAACGCCTCGCCGGTCTCGCCGCGCAGCCCGACGACCCTGCTCCCTGATCGCAGCCGAGGAAAAGGCAGGAGTGAGGGTCGAAACCTCGACGGTCCGCGGGCCGCAAACAAACAACCGGCTCCGCGACCCCCTCTCCGCGGGGCGCGCCGCCGGTTGTTTTCTCCCCCTCCCGGAGAGTCCGTCGTTCCTCGCCGCTGTCGTCGGTCTCCTGCCGGCGCGCCGGGGAACAATGCTCCCTTCCGAGCGCAACAGACGCACTCGGCGCCCTCCGTCTCCTGCTTCCCGTCCCTTTCTTATGTCCGGATGTGCGACATGACTCGCGAATCCCTCGCTCCGTAAGTCGCACCGGTTTAATGCTTCAGGTCGCATACTAATCACGGATTCTCAACCTGTCAAACCTAATCTTCCCCATGTTCTCAGATTTATCTATACGCTAATTCCCGATTTTTCGCGTTGTTGGTTGAAATGGATGGGTTCATCGGCGCGCGGTCGCGTCGCTACGGCTCGACCCCCCGGCCGCGCATAGTACCGGCACGGCGAAACTCGTAGGTTGCGCCTTCGGATCGTAGAATGGCGGCCATGTCCGAACCGATTCGTCCGATTGTGGGACGCGACGTGTACATTTCTCCGACGTCTTACGTCGGCGGCGACGTGGTCATCGGCGACCGCTCGACCATTATGCACCAAGTCATGATCCGCGGCGACATCGCGCCCATCCGCATCGGCCAGCGCGTCAATATCCAGGACGGCTCGATCGTGCACACGCCGCACGGCACGCCGCTGGACATCGCCGACGACGTGGCCGTCGGGCATCGGGCGATCGTTCATTGCCGGCGCATCGGGGCACGCACGCTCATCGGAATGGGCTGCATTCTGCTGGACGATTGCGAGATCGGCAGCCGGTGCATCATTGCCGCCGGTTCGGTGCTTTCGCCACGAACGATCGTTCCCGACGGGTCGGTCGTCATGGGCGTTCCCGGAAAGGTCGTTCGGGAGGTTTCGGATCGCGATCTACAGGCCATCGACCACGTCATCCGCAGCTATCTCGAACTGGGCCGCCTGCACGCGTCCGGTCGCTTCCCGAATATCGCGGGCGCCTGAACGAAATCCATCCAGGCGGGGCGGCGGGTTTTTCGGTGGTCCTCCCGCCGTGGTTGGCGGCGCAGATGTCTATAACATTATTTGTGGCATTATGTTATGATGCTACATGTTGCGGACGATCGCCCGTCATTCTTGGTCGTTGCGAAGGCCGATGCGGCCCCCTGACGGCTTCGGATAGGTCTAACGCTTGGTGCGAAAAAATGTCTCTGAAATAGAAAACTTGATGGCGCGGTTGCTGCGGAGGGGTAGAATTATGCAAACCGAATGCCGAGCGAAACCGTCTTGTATTTGGAGAGACGCGGGCGGACGAGGTGTTGACTGGCGAGCCGGTCCGGAGGCCGGTCGGCAGCAGCGCCGACCTCTCGTACCGACGGGGAACATGAGCGTTGCAGCGCAATCCTGACCAACCCGTAATGAAGTCTTCCTCGTCGGCGGGGGATCCCCTGGCCGAAGGAGCGACCCAGGGATTGTCCGTTCTGGGCGATTACGAGCTGCGCCGCGAGCTTGGTCGCGGCGGCATGGGCACCGTCTACGAAGCGTGGCAGGTGTCGCTTCAGCGCCTGGTAGCGCTGAAGGTTCTATCCTCGCACGTCGCGGCGACGCCCAAGGCCGTCGCCCGCTTTCGCCGCGAGGCTCAGGCGGCGGCCAAACTTCATCACACGCATATCGTGCCGATCTTCGCCCAGGGCGAAGCGAACGGAACGTATTTCTACGCGATGGAATACGTCGAGGGCGAAAGCCTGCACGCGAAGATCGCGGACCTTCGCAACCGATACCGCCCGGACAGCCTGGCAGGCGATCAGGCTGAGACGGTCGCCATTGAGCGAGCGGATGACTCAGGCTCACGCCGCACGCAAACAGCGGCCGTCACCATGCGAGCCGATGAGTCGGCTGTTCGATCGTCCGCCGCCGACACAACGGTCGCGGCCGGAGCGACGGCGTTCGGCACTCCCGAATTGTTCAATGACATCGCGCGACATTCAGCAGATGTCGCCGATGCGCTGGACTATGCTCATGCGCAGGGGGTCGTCCACCGCGACATCAAGCCGCACAATCTGCTTTTCGGTCGCGACGGTCGGCTGCGGATTTCGGACTTCGGCCTGGCGCGCCTGGCCGAGCAGACGGGCGTGACCGTCACCGGCGAGATGATCGGATCGCCGCTGTACATGTCGCCGGAACAGATCACCGGCGATCCGAACCTAGTGGATCAGCGCACGGACATTTACTCTCTGGGCGCGACGATGTACGAGTGGTTGACGCTTTCGCCGCCGTATCCGGGCGAGACGCGCGAGCGCGTCATCAGCAGGATTCTGAGTTCCGAACCGCGCTGCCTCCGCGCCGAAAACCCTCTGGTTCCGGTCGATCTTGAGACCATCTGCCTGAAGGCGATCGAGCGCGATCGCTCGCGGCGCTACCAGACGGCCGGTGAATTGTGCGACGACCTGCGGCGGTTCGTGCTGAGCCGTCCGATCGTCGCGAAGCGCGCCGGGCCGATTACGCGCCTCACGCGCTTCATGTCGCGCCACCAACTCGCGACGTTGGGGACCACGGCGGTGTTGGTGGCGTGCGCTCTGCTCTGGGCGTTGTACGTCAAGGAGAAGACCGTTCGGGTTCAGAAGGACGCCGCTGTCAAGGCCGAGGCCGCCGTCGTGCAGGCGACCCAGCAGATCGAAGAAGCTCAAGAGAAGCAGGACCTCCTGGTCGACGCCTTGCGCATGATGGCCAGCGTGGTTCCGGGCGGCGGCGCCGTGGTGGAGAGCGTGGCGCGCGGGGACGTACCCAGGCCGGATATGCCCGTGGATGCCTTGAGCATGCGCAAATTCACGCCGACCATCGGGATGCCGGCGGGAATCGCAGGCCGGGCCGTCGAGGACTTCTATCGCTCCGCGGTGTCGCCGGATTGGCCCGGGTCCGCGGACGTGGGGATGAATCCGCTGGCGCTGAACATCAACGGCGCGTTCGAACGCTGGGCGGCGGGCGACGTGGAGTCGGCGCTGGGACTGGTAAACGACTACCTGAACGCACTTCCATCGGACATGGAGGCGGTTCAGATGCACGCGGCGCTCAGTGCATTGCTCGGTCGCTTCGATGTGATGCGCGACGACGCCGAGCGTCTGCTTCGCGACGGCGGCGCCAACGGTTACCTCTGGCGCGGGTTGGCGTTCCTCCTGCAAAACCGGGTGGATCAAAGCCTTGCGGACCTGACCCGTGCGTCGGCGCTGGACCAGAAATCGGCCTGGGCGAAAGTGTTTCGCGGGTTGGCGCTGCTCCAGGCCGATCGAAACGCCGACGCCGTCAAGGTGTTTGACGAAGTGCTGCGTACCTCGCCGACTCTGGCGGCGGCGCATCTGGGTCGTGCCCGGGCGTTCACGGCGGACGGCGACTACGCAGCCGCGGTGCCCGATGTCGAAGAAGTCTTGAAAATCGATCCGAAGAACGCACACGCGCTGACGATTCGCGGCGAGTGTCGCACGAGCATGGGGGACTACGAGGCCGCGAGGAAGGATTTCGAGGACGCCATGGATGTCGTCGGTCGCGTGCCGGAGCTGCTGATTCGCTGGTCGGCTATCGTATTGCAGCAGCGCGGAGGCCGCGAAAAGGCCGAGACGGGCGCCGCAACCGAGGTCAAGTCGCGGCGCGGGACCGTCGATCCCGACGAGGATTCGTCGCGTCCGCCGCTGTTCGACTGGCTGTCGCCGAAACGGAAGCTGCCGCAGAGCAACCGGGACGGTCTGGACCAATCGACGGGCGCAAGCGACTCGTTGCGGATGCGCTGGCCGTTCCGGCAGCCGACGTGAATCCATTTTTCGTGCCACGCGATGACACTATCCAAAAGGCGGTCGAGCATCTTCGCCGGCGGATCGGCGAGGACGAGCTTTCCTTTACCTTCACGCGCAGCGGCGGACCCGGCGGGCAGAACGTCAACAAAGTCAATACGCGGGTCACGCTCTGGTTTGACCTTGATCGCTCTGCAACCCTGAGCGCTCACGAAAAAGCGGTCATTCATCAGCACCTCGCGGGAAGAATCTCCAACGACGGGCGGCTTCACATCGTCTCGATGCGGCATCGCACGCAGGCGGCCAACCGCGCCGCGGCGGTCGAACGGTTCTACGAACTACTCGCCCAAGCCCTTCGTCCGCGAGCGATTCGCAGGCCGACCAAGCCCCCCCGATCGGCCAAGGAACGTCGGCTACGTGAAAAACAGCGCGCCGGCGAGCGGAAACGTCTGCGGTCGCGTGGCTCAATCAGCGAATGACGGAACGCTCGTTTGCGAAACGCACTTCATAAAGCCGAATAGGGCAGGTCTCTTGGCCTGCCACAATCATTTGAAACGCAATAGACTTGGTGACGACAGGTCCGAGACCTGCCCTACGAACTTGGGCGTTCTCGAAGCGTTGAAACATATGGCCGCGACGCGCGGTTATGCCACCCGATCGGAGCAGCCGGACGCCGAAATGTTCCGCTCAGGCATGGCGGCGCTGCGCTTGGCCATGCCACCCAAAATGGGATGCACCCACTCGGCGTGTGGAAGTGACTTGCAAATCGCCGGGATTCGGTTATTCTACGACCTTGAATCGTTTCGGCACGGAGGCGAAGATCATGCGCAGGCAACGACGCGGACCGGCTTTGTTCGAGCTTCTGCAAGGCGACCGGTCGCAGCGGGCTGAACTCTTGCAGCCCCCCGGCCTGCGCGTCGTTCAGAACGAAGCCGAGGATTACGAGGACGGGCACGATTCGGACGACACGGTTTCCGCCCGATCGCCTCGTGTCGCCGGCACCGCTGATGGGGGTCGCCCGGCCTCCGTTCGCCGCGAGGGGCGCGATCATGCCCACGCAAGCGTGGGCATGGCACCCAATGCGGAAGGTTTGGTTGAACTGGACGGCGATCGCCTGCGGGTGAACCTCACGCCGGTAACGGCGGCGGTTGCGGTTTTCGGGATCTGCCTCGTCGCACTGGCCGCGTTTGTCGTCGGGCAGCGGCGGGGCGACAAGGCCGGGTTCGCGCGGGGCTTTGCGAGCGGGCGCGACTCGTATGCGGCCGGCGCGCTGGACGCCATCGAAGCCGCGCGGAACCAACCGCCGGCGACGCATTTGGTGACGAGCCTGTTGGCGGATGCGCCGGCGCGGGCGGCGGGCGGCGAGCGCATCGCCGAACCGCCGGGACGAGGGGGCGGAGGATTAAGCCCGGTCGGGCGCGTGGCCGACCCCGCGGCGACGGCCGGGGCAGCGGTCGGCTGGGTGCGCGACCTTACGTACGTCGTCGCGCAGGAGTTTGCCGCCGGGCGAGAAGAAGACGCCCGACGCGCGCAGGCGTTCCTCGCGAAGCGCGGGATCGATTCGGGAATCGTCCGACTGGATAGCGGTGCGATGCAGCTCATCACGCTGCAAGGATACAACCACAAGGAGCCGGCCCAGAAGAAGTCGGCCGACGAGCTATTGAAGAAAGAACGTGCCGCGGGCGCTGAGTATTTCGCGACGGGCGGCGGATACAAGCTGGAAGGGTATTACAAGACACTGAAACGCGATCAATGGTGATCGGGAGTTGAGCTAGCCATGTCCATGGACCCGTCGTTGAAGTCGAAGAGCACGCTGGAACGCCATCGCAACGTCCTTTCTCGCGCCGAGCGCATCGCCATCCTGAAGGAGACAGGCGTTTGGACAGAGGAAATGGGCGCGTCGGGTCTTCCGAAGGTCGCACACCGCAAGGCCGCCGTCGGCAAGAAGAGTAAGGCCGAAAAGGACGCCGCCGCTGCCGCTGTCGGAGCCGCACCGACCGAAGGCGCTGCCGCCGCCGCCCCGGCCGAAGGCGCTGGCAAGGCCGCCGCTGGGGCCAAACCAGCCGCCGCCGCCGCGAAACCGGCGGCCAAGGCCGGCAAGAAGTAATCGCCGAAAAGTCCAAAAGTCCAAACGCCGGCGCGCGGGAACGCGGCAATAACGCTTGCCGCGCAGGGTGCGCGCCCGGCGTACCCATTGAGGGACAACTCCGGGCGCGGAGGTAAGGTATTCGTATTCTCCGTCGCGGTGTCGCGCCGGGCGCCCGCGTGAAAGACAGGCGGCCAGGCGCCGACGCTCCACTTTCCCCTGCCTGGTCTTTTCGATCGGCGAGATTACCGGTGTTAAAGAATTGACCGGCGATTGCTTCGGGCGGTTCGGCGGACCCTCCCAACGCCCAACCGACTGACATGCTTGCAGCGTCCGGCTGCCCATGGGACACAAGGCCGCCGGACGCTGCGTATAATTACTTCTTTCCCCGGCCTCCTCCCCCTTTGTTCTTTCCGCCTCACGGACCGATCTTGGCGCCCCGCATCGATGCCCATTCCGGCCTCTTTCCCGACTCTTGCATCTGGGGCACTGAACAAAGGGTAGACCATGGGCGTTAACGATGTTTGAAGAACCGATTAATTTTCAGGTAGTTCGAAGAATCGCTTTCGCCCGTACGAAACGCCGTACACAATTCTCGCGTGGTACGAATTGGGGTGATTGGCCCCGTCCGGTCCGACGGGATCAGTGCGTGGGAAGCGCCGCGGAGGAACGGTCGCCGCGCGGGAATCCGGGAACCAGGAAAGCGTCATCCGTCCGAGTGGGAACCTCGTTGCCGGTGTAGCGGCGGACGCCTTCGATCACCCAGACATTGTCCTTGTGCGAACCATAGATGGGACTTCGCAGATATTCGGCGTGGCCGTCGAGAATCAATATGGTCTGTCCGCGGCCGCCGTGGGCGGGCGAGTTGGCGCTTTGGGGATCGAGACCTTCGTTGAAGCGAGCGCCGATGAACAGCGGATTGGCGTCGCCCAGGTAGGCGATCGCCGCGGCCGGGCGGATGTTCGGCGATACGCCGGCAAGGTTGAGTGAGTCGTAGCGGATGTTGCGGGCGGCGGTGAAGTCGTCGTAGTTCGCCGCATCGGCGACGTTCATCGGTTCGGCGTCCTCGGCACACGGGCAGAGGAAGGCCTCCGGTCGGGCCACAAATCGGTGCTTGAGCAAGAGATATACGTGCCGACTGTTGGACGTGTAGGGCGACCGATCGTTCCGATCCGGAAGCCACGCGGCGTTCTGGGCGAAGCCGGCGAAGGGCAGCGCGCCGGCATAGGCGGCCTGGTAGGCCCCCACACCCTCGAAGATGCCCGCGAGGTTGTTCGCACAAAGAGTCCGCTGCGACCGACTGCGCAGAGCCGACGCGCCGGGAATGGAAATGCTCAGCAAGAGAACGATGCACGCGGCGACGGCGGCGAGGTCGCGAAGCTTAAAAAACGGAAATCGAATGACGCCGGGGCCGGCCGGCTCCGCGACCGGAGCAAAGGCGGCGTCTGCGCCTGACGACGCCGACCGCCCGACCACACCAAGCACTCGTTCGGCGAGGTCGGCGGGGCCCGACGAAACCGTCCAATGATCGAGCGGACGCAGAATCCGACCCAGCCGATCGCTCTTCGCCCGAAGCTCCGCATCGCGCCCCAGTTCCGCCTCGATCCGCGAGCGGTCCAAATCGCCTAGCGAATTCAGATGCCACTCCAGCAACGAGTCGGCAGGATTGTTCTCGTCGTGATCCATCATGGTCCTTGCCGTCCTGGGCGATGCCCGCCGCGGCGCCGATTTCGCGCCGTTGACCGCTCGTTATCACTCGCGGTTCTGATCTACGCCGCGGACGGCCTCCCGATAACGCTCGCCGAAGCACACCACCGCGGCGTGCAATCGGCTCTTCACCGTGCCCAGCGGGATGCCGACGATCTCCCCGATCTCCTTGTACGGAAAGCGATGGTAGTACGCCAGGATCAGCACCTCGCTCAGGTTGTCGGGCATCGACTCGATCACGTCCCGCACGGCCTGGCGCCTTTCGTCCGCGAGCAGTGCCTCGTCGGGAGCCGTGTCCTCCGCCGAAAGCAGATCGACAAATCGGCGTCCGGTTTCGTTCTCATCTCCGAAGTTCGCGTCGAGCGGAACCTCGTGTCGGCGGTTGCGTCGTCGCAGCGCGTCACGGGCCTTGTTCGCGGCGATGGTAAACAGCCAGGGCTTGAATCGCCGGTGCGGATCAAAGGTTTGCGCCGACGAGTAGACCTGCAAAAAGGTCTCCTGGACCACGTCCTCCGCCGCGACGGAGTCGCCGGTAAACCGGAGAACGAATTGGTACAACTCGCGCGTGTGCCGGCGGACCAGAAGCTCGAAGCTGCCGGCCTTGCCGTCGAGGTACTCCTGCAAGAGCCTCTGATCCGTTGGCGCGTCCACGCCGCTATTGTATGCTTACGCTCCCGACTGTCCCACGGTTCAAAAGTTGTCGGCCAATCGGCGAGCGTGTCGGGCAGGACGGTGTGATATAGGTCGGGTGGTCTGTTGACGATTTATTGCAGGCGGCGTCCCCGCGCGTGGGGAGGCGAGCCTCCGCTATGCCGGGCGCTGCCTGCCGGCGCCCGCCGACGGCGGGTTTGGGCACACCGCCCTCTTTCCGATTGCTCAGTTTTGACCGATCCCATGGCGCGATTGTCCTGGCGTAACGACTGACGATGCGATGGATATCGGCTCGTACAGTTTCCATCCGGAATCGCTTCGGGCGCTGGCGGCGGCGTCGGCGGCGATCAACTCCACGCTCGAACTCGACGTCGTATTGAACCGGATTGCCGAATGCGCCGCCTCGGTCATGCTGGCCGAAGCAAGCAGCGTGCTCACCCTCGATCGGCGGCGCAACAAGCTCGTCTTCGCGGCGGCGGTCGGCGAGCACGGCACGGCGCTCCTCGGGCGGGAGTTCGAAGCCGAACTCGGCATCGCGGGACACGTGCTCAAGTCCGGCAAGGCCGAAAACATTTCCGATGTCTCGCGAAGTCCGGAGTTCTTCCGCGGGATCGACGAGCAAATCCGTTTCAAGACGCGCGGCCTGATGGCGGCGCCGATGGTCCATCAATCCGACGTCATCGGGGTTGTGGAGGTGTTGAACCATCGTGACGGGGGCGGGTTCCGCGAGGCCGACGTGCCGCTGCTGGAGACGTTCGCGAACCTCGCGGCGTGCGGGATTCGCAACGCGCAGGCCCACGCTTCGCTGAAAAAGGAGAAGACCGCGTTTCGCGATTCGGTGCTCGCGGCGCGGGCGATGATTGGTTCGTCGCGGGCGTTCCGCGAGATGCTCAAGCTGGCCGATCGCGTCGCGCCGACCCACGCCACGGTGCTGCTGGTCGGCGAAACGGGAACGGGCAAGGAGCTGCTCGCGAAGTACGTTCACAACAAATCGCCGCGCGCGGACAAGGCGTTCGTGGCCGTGAACTGCGCGGCGCTCCCGGAAACCCTGCTGGAGAGCGAACTATTCGGACATGAGAAGGGAGCGTTCACCGGAGCGATCAGCCAGCACATCGGACGATTCGAGTTGGCCGACAACGGAACGCTTTTTCTCGATGAGATCGGCGAAATCAGTGCATCGACGCAGGTCAAGCTCCTGCGATTATTGCAGGAAAAGGCCTTCACCCGCGTCGGCGGCACGCAGACCATCGCCTGCGACGTGCGGGTGATCGCGGCCACTAACCGCGACCTCAAGAAGGGCATCGCCGAGGGCCGCTTCCGCGACGACCTCTACTATCGCCTCAATGTTTTTCCGATCGATCTGCCGCCGCTGCGCGATCGCCGCGAGGATATCACCCCGCTGGCCCTGCACTTCGCCACGACCGCCGGAACCGAACTCGGCGTTCGATGTCACACCGTGTCACTCGAAGCCCTGGACTTGCTCACCCGCTACGACTGGCCGGGCAACATCCGCGAACTCGCCAACGTGATCGAGCGGGCCGTGCTGCTGTGCGACGCGACCGAAGTGCTTACGGCGCAGCTTCCGCCGGAGATAACCAGCATGGCGTTGCCGGCGGCGTCGCCGGAGGATCAGAGCCTGCGGGGCCGCGAACGGGCGATGATCGTCGAGGCGCTCCAGACCCATTTCTGGAACCAAACCAAGGCCGCCGCCGCCCTCGGCATCAGCCGCGACAACCTCCGCTACCGCGTCAAAAAATACAACATCGCGCGCGGAGAACCGTAGCGTCGCCCCTTGTGGGTGGCGCATGGTCTGTAGTGGGCGGCGGCCCCAATCCGTACCGCGATCCCGGCGCGCCGGGAGAGCGGTCCTCAACGCCTTGGTTGATCGCTCGTTATCACTCGGGGTTCTGATCTGCGCCGGGGACAAGCCCCGACGTTACACGGCCTGGAGCGCTCCCGCCGCTTTGCGAAGATCGTTGACGCGGTGCGTCTTCTCCCACGTGAAACCCGGACCGGTGCGGCCGAAGTGGCCGTGGCGGGCGGTCTCGAAGTAAATGGGGCGCTGAAGGTCCAGGTATTTGATGATGGCCGCGGGCTTGAGCGGAAAAACCTCGCGGATGATGTCGGCCAGCCGTGACGAGTCGATCTCGCCGTTGCCGAAGGTGTCCGCCGAAACGCTCACCGGCTCGGCGACGCCGATGGCGTAGGCAAGCTGGACCTCGCACTGCTTCGCGAGTCCGGCGGCTACGACGTTCTTGGCGATGTGCCGGGCCATGTAGGCCGCCGAGCGATCGACCTTCGACGGGTCCTTGCCCGAAAACGCCCCGCCGCCGTGTCGACCGCGCCCGCCGTAGGTATCGACGATGATCTTGCGTCCGGTCAGACCGCTGTCACCGTGCGGACCGCCGGTGACGAATCGACCGGTCGGGTTGATGTGGAAGGTGATGTCGTCGGACCAGAGTTTCGGGCACTCGCGGTTCACGACGGGACGAATCACATCTTGAACGAGTTTTCGCTGAGCATCGCGGCTCATCAGTCGCGGGTTCTTCGGATCGAGCACGTCCTCGCTGTGCTGCGTCGAAAGCACGATCGCCGACAGACCGACCGGCTGACCGTTGCGGTACTTAACCGTCACCTGCGACTTCGCGTCGGGCCGTAGCCAGGGAATCACTTTGTTTTCCCGAAGCTCGGCCAGGTGCTCGACGAGCCGATGCGCGAGCTGAATCGGCAACGGCATGAGTGAATCGGTCTCGTCGCAGGCGAAGCCGAACATCAGACCCTGATCGCCGGCACCCTGCTCGGCGTAGAGACCCTGTCCTTCGGTCACGCCCTGGCTGATGTCCTCGGACTGCGAATGAATCGTCCGCAACACCGCGCAGCTTCGATAGTCGAATCCGCCCGCGGCGTCGTCGTAGCCGATGCGGCGAATCGTGTCGCGGATCGTCTCTTCGGCCCGGCCCAGGGCGTCGCGGGCTTCCTGATTGTGCACCGTCACCTCGCCGGCGATCACGACGAGACCTGTGGTCACGAGCGTCTCGATGGCGGAACGGGCCTTGGAATCGTGCGTGAGGAGGCTGTCGAGCAGCGCGTCGGAAATCTGGTCGGCCACCTTGTCGGGATGGCCCATCGACACCGACTCGGACGTAAACAAGTACGAACCCGACGAATCATTCTTGGGCACTTTCAGCCTCCTTCTCGATGGTTTACAAACGCCCGCAATGAATGGGGTGGTCGGATGATAGGGGGTCCGGAGACGGGGAGCAACCGTGCGAAGGGGGGGTGTCCGGCGCGGGGGCGGACATGGTCGTGATTTCGTCAAACATGGCTGCCTGGCAGCGACCACGCCACCTGGTCTACCCGGTCGCCCGATTCAGCCTTGGATCGCGGGGCGAGGGCGACGGAGGCTTCGAAGAGGCGGCGTTCGACGGGCAGGCCCCGGCGTTTCCTGCGGCGGAGATCAACCTTTCCGATGCGAACCTGCATCAGCGCCGACGTGCCGTTGGGGTCCTCGCGGAGCACCGGCGAGCGCGACCCTTCTACAAGAACCGACATGATCCGGTCGAGGGATTCGCCCTGGTAGCCGTTCAACAGCGGCTGCGGGAGCGGCCAACGTGAAAGCCAGCCCCACGTGTGAATCGTGCAGCGGAAGGTCTGGCGAACCGTCAGCGCGTTCATCCTGTCAAACAGCAGCCGATTGACGGGGTACGACAGCAGCGTATCAGTGATGTGCCGCCGCATCATCGTATGATGTTCGTCGTGGTTGACGCGGATCACATCCGCAAGCCGGCGCCAGGCCGGATCGGACTGGGCCGAGTCGGCCCGAAGCTCCCAGTAAAAGTGCCCGAAATTCTGCGAGCACTCGCTCATCACGATCTGCCGTGGAACGTACTTGCCGTGCGCGACGGTGTCAGCCGCGAGGTGCGAAAGGTATCCGTAAGCGAACGCCTTCGCGCGATCATCGCGGGCGCTGTCGAGCAATCGAAAGCCCGTCGACCAGTGATGGCAAAACTGTTTGACCCGGCTCCAACGCTTGGCGAACACCACGTCGGCGGCGATGTTGCCGTACAGATAGGCGACGGCGTGGCGACCCAGCAACGCGGCGATGGACGCGGGAAGCAGGGCGATCTGACTAAGAACGGACTCTCCCAATCCGATGTGCGTCGCAGGCCCCCAGGCGAAAGCGCTATCGGCGATCGCGCAGCACGCGAGCACGGCCAGAAGCGTTGTCTTGACGGTCAACCGCATGTCAATCCGTATTGCCCCTCGTTCACTCGGCGGCGGTCCGCGCCTGTCCGATCGCCCCCCGCCTGCAACCGGGGCTATTCCTAGTATACACCGAAATCCCCGTTATGTTCGCATTCGACATACAGAAACCGATATTCGCGCCAGGCCTTGCATCGAATTGAGCGATTGCATCCTTGAGGCGTATCCGACCCCGCTGAGGGCGAAAAAGCAGCCTCGAAAAAGACCGAATTCGGCGCAAAAAAAACGGTGGAACCGATCCGGGTTGCCCATGTACGATCCATCCGGAGACTAACCCGAAGGAGAAGAAAACCCATGAGTTCTGAGCGAGAATACGTCTTGGGCACACACGACGAAGAGATTTTCCGCCTGCGCCTGCAACATCGCGTTTGGAGACCGCGGGCGCTGGACGCTTGGCGGCGCGCCGGGTTCACCATCGGGCAAAGGCTGCTGGACGTGGGTTGCGGTCCCGGTTACGGCACCCTTGATCTTGCGGAAATTGTTGGATCCGCCGGACGCGTATCAGCGATCGACGAATCCAAGCGGTTTCTCGAAACACTGGAAAACTCACGCCGGCGGCGCGGACTCGGGAACATCGACGCCCACCAGCTCGATCTGGACGAGGCGGAGCTTCCCATGACGGGCCTGGATGGCGCATGGTGCCGTTGGGTCTTTGCATTCCTGAAGCACCGACGCGACGTGTTGGCCCGCGTCTGTGGCGCTTTGCGCCGCGGCGGCACGATCGTTCTACACGAGTATTTCGATTACTCGACCTGGCGAATGGCGCCCCGCTGCGAGGAAATCGAAGAATTCGTGAGCGCCGTAATGGAGAGCTGGCGGGCGGAGGGAGGAGAGCCGGACATCGCCCTCGACCTGCCGCGATGGCTGGCGGAACTCGGATTCGAAATCAAGACTCTGAACCCGATCATTGATATAGTCCCGGCCTCCAACTTCGTCTGGCAGTGGCCCAAGACGTTCGTGCAAGTAGGCCTGAAGCGATTAGTGAATCTCAGCCACATGACGTCGGACCGAGCGTGGGCTGTTTCCCAGGCCCTCGCCGCCTGTGAGTCCGCGCCTCACACGTGGATGATCACGCCCGCGGTATTGGAAATCATTGCCGTTCGGAAATGAGTCGGCAGACCGAGACGGTTCCGCCGCGGCTCGGTGGCCGCCGTTCGCGCCCGCGCGTCTGGTCGTCCAGACCCATTCCGCTTGACACTCCCAGGCAGACCCGCGAAACTCCTGTTTTCTAGCCCTCAGACAAAGTGGAACGGAGTGCGGCGTTATGGCGGAAGAGCAATCTCACCTGAAAGTTCGCGACGCGGACGGGGTCAAGGTCGTCGAGTTCGCGGAACGGAAGATTCTGGAGGAGCTTTCCATACACGAAATCGGGGAGGAGCTGTCCCGCCTGGTGTCAGGCAGGGACGACGTCAAATTGTTGCTGTGCTTCAAGAACGTGGAACACCTGTCCAGCGCCGCGCTGGGGATGCTCATCAACCTCAACAAACTGGTGAACGAGCAACAAGGCCGGCTCAAGCTCTCGGACATTTCCCCGCCGATTTTCGAGGTTTTCAAGATCACCCGGCTGAACAGGCTGTTCAGCATTTACGGAACCGCCGGCGAAGCCCTCGCCGATTTCTCGGGCTAGGGCGGCGCCGTCCGCGTGCGGACGCTGGCGGCTTCTGCGCAGGGGTCGGTTGAGACCGCTACGATCGACCAGACAGGCACAACCAAAACGCGGCGTCTCGGCGCCGCGCCGAACGCATGAGGACGGTCGATCCGGACAACGAAAGCACCTTTTGCGAATGCGTCGTCAAGAACGACCTGCGGGCGATCCTCGCTCCCAAGGACGCGATCATCGCCGAGTTGGAACGGTGTGAGTACCCCGAGCCCGACGTCTTCGCCGTCAAACTCGCCCTCGAAGAAGCCCTGACCAACGCCGTCAAGCACGGCAATCGCAACGACCCCGACAAAACCATCACCGTCCGATACGCGATCACTCGCGAAAAGGCCGTGGTCGTCGTGCGCGACGAGGGTGCGGGGTTCCTCCCGGAAACGGTGCCCGATTGCACTTCGGCCGAGCGCTTACCGATGCCCAACGGGCGCGGCATCCTGCTGATGCGGACGTACATGGACAAGGTGTGCTACCGCGACCGCGGACGCGAGGTGTACTTTATGAAGCGGCGCACGGCTCCGGGTGCGACCGTGGATCGGCAAGCTCCCGCGGCGATTCGCCGGACGATCTACTTCTCCGGGCGCGTGCAGGGGGTCGGATTTCGCTTCACCACCGAGTCGATCGCTTCGCGCTTCGCCGTGGCCGGGTATATTCGCAACCTCCCGGACGGCCGCGTCGAGCTTGTCGTCGAGGGCGAAAAACAGGAGCTTGACCGCTTGCAGCGGGCCGTCGAACAAGCCCTCCAGGGCCACATTCAACGCGTCCAAGCCTGCGACTCCCCGGCCAGCGGAGAGTTTCTTTCCTTCCGCATCACCCGCTGATCCGCCCGCAACGCGTACCGCTTGTTTCCCCGGGAATCCTCCGCCCAACTCCGACGGCAGCCCTGTCGGCCGCCCGCGCGTTGCAGGTTCATCCGCAACAGGTTCGCTGGCACGAGCTGGTCGGTTTCCTTCCGTCGAGCGGCCAGCGGATGATCGTCGGGCAGCGGGAAGCCCGCCCCGGTGTCGCTCCACACGTCGGCCCAATCCTCGGACCAGCCCCCTTCGGGATCGACCGCCGCATACGCGGTCAGCACGTTCCGGTCGAACTGTTCGTGCAGCAGCCGCAGCCACGTAGGGCGTTCGTTGTACAGATTGGTCAGCGTCCGCTTTTTCAGCTTCGCGTCTTTGGCCGCACGCGCCATGATCGCCGAATGTCGAATCAGTTTCCGCGCTTCCTCCGGCACGTCGGCGAAATCATCCTCGGCATCGACGGCCCGCGTGGTCAGATCGACCCACTCCGGCGGATTCAACCACCGTTCCCGCTGTTCGTTGAACTGCCGCGCGGCGTTCGAGATTCGTTCATAAACCAGAGCCCCGACATTCATGTCGGGCGGTGTCCACCCCGCATGAATGCGGAGGCTCAGGTTCACGTCGGACGTCGCGCTCTTCCGCACCCCGGCGCACTTCCGAGCCCCGACATTCACCTGCCGAGCTCCGACATTCATGTCGGGCGGTTTCCGCCCCGCATGAATGCGGGGGCTCTGAATTCGCAATGGGCTGGTCCACAACTTGCAGGGAATCCGCTATCATCCTCGCTCCCCGTCGGGTGGTGCGGCGAGGGGGACGTCGAATCAATTGACCACGGGAGAGGTTGACGTGCGAATCCTGACGATCGTGAAGCAGGTTCCCGACTCGAACGCAGCCGTCAAAGTGCTGCCGGATGGAAGCGGGATCGAACAGGCGGGGTTAAAATTGGTGCCGGACCCGTTCGACGAATTCGGCGTGGAGCTGGCGATCCAGCTTCGCGAGAAGCGCGGCGACGTTTCGGAGATTGTTGCCCTCACGCTGGGTCCGGAGAAGGCCGCCGAAACCCTGCGCGTCGCGCTGGCCATGGGCGCGGACGCCGGAATTCATATCTGCGATCCGAAGTTCGCGTCGCACAACGAACTGTTTCACGCCTACATCATCGCCCAGGCGATCAAGAAAGACGCTAAGGGCTTCGACCTGATCCTCTGCGGCAAGTACAACATCGACCTCGACGCGGGAGCGGTCGGGCCGGCCCTGGCCGAGTTCCTCGACATCCCGCACGTCGGCGCGGTGACCGGGCTGGAGCTCACGCCCGACGGCAAATGCTTCACCGCCCGGCGGCGGATCGAAGGCGCGGAGGAAGTCGTCGAGTGCGATCTGCCGGCGCTGCTGACCATCGAAAAGGGTTTGGTCGAGCCGCGCTATCCGTCGCTGCCGAACCTGATGAAGGCCAAGAAAAAACCGGTGACGGTGCTGACATCCAAGGAGATTCCCGGCGAGGATGCGGCCGGGGCAGGCACGCATTTGGTGTCGATCGCGCCCCCGCCGCCGCGACCGGAGTGCAAGTTCATCGAAGGCGAACCGGAGCGGATGGCCAGGGAGCTGATGCGGTTGCTGCGCGAGGAAGCGAAAGTCCTTTGACCAAGACTGAAGTGGGAAGAGTGAAGACTGAAAACAGCAAAACGGGCGGCAGTATCCGGACGGTCCAATTAGAATCAACGGATCAGACGACATGAGCAACAACGCTTTGGTTTTCATCGAGCAGCGGAACGGAAAGATTCTTCCGGCATCGTTTCAACTTCTGTCGCTGGCCGGGCGGCTCGCGCAGCAGACCGGCGGGCGGACGGAGGCCGTCGTCGTCGGGCACAACGTCGGCGGATTGGTGAAAGACGCCGCGGCCTACGGCGCGAAAAAAGTCTACACCGTCGATGACGCCGAACTGGCGATATACCGGGCGCTGCCGTATGCGGCGGCGGTGTGTTCGGCGATCGACGCGGCCCAGCCCAAGATCGTGCTTGTGACGACGACGTTCATGGGGCGCGATCTGGCCTCGCGCGTCGCGGCGCGGAAGCGGGCGGCGCTGGCGATCGACTGCACCGAGGTGGCGCTTGAGGGCGGCGATCTGATCGCGACCAAGCCGATATACGCGGGCAAGTTCAGCGCGAAGTTCCGCCTGTCGGCGGATCGGTTGCAGGTCGCGACGGTGCGGACCAACGCCTACGCGGCGAACGAACCGCAATCGGGCGCGTCGGCGGAGACCCAGGTTGTCTCGCTCACGCTTCGCGACGCCGACAAGCGGGCGAAGATCAAGGAGATCGCCTCGACGAGTTCGGGCGTGAAGGACGTGACCGAGGCCGACGTCGTGGTCTCCGGAGGGCGATCGCTCAAGTCGGCGGACAATTTTAAGATCATCTTCGAACTCGCGGAGGCGCTGGACGGCGCGGTGGGCGCCTCGCGGGCCGCCTGTGATGCGGGGTATCAACCGCACACGCGGCAGGTGGGCCTGACCGGCAAGGTCGTCACGCCGCGACTCTACATCGCCTGCGGGATCGACGGGGCCATTCAGCACCTTGCCGGCATGCGCGGCAGCAAGGTGATCGTGGCGATCAATACGAAAAAGGATGCGCCCATCTTCAAGGTCGCAACGTATGGGTGCGTGGTGGATTTGTTCTCGTTGGTGCCGCTCTTGACGAAAGAAGTCGCGCGCTTGAAGGGCTGAGGCCGAGCCGCGACCGTTAGGAACGGACGTTGAGCCGCGGACGGAATGAAAGAGGCCGGTGGAGGCGCGTGCGGGCACGAACACTTCATATAACCGCGTGATCGCAATCGGCTGGAGGGATTGGCAAAGTAAGAGCACGCAATGCAACAAACCTCAAAAGGAAAAAGCACGTACAGTTGCACGCCTGCCCGGATAGTGCATAGCGTATTATCAGTGGTGATTCTGCCGACACTGTTCATCGCCACCGGGTGTTTCCCTATTGGAAGTGTTCTTGACAACGGTCCGAACGGCGGCGCTGCCGGCAACATTACTTCTCTAGATCCCAACGTCCCGCCCATCACTCAGGGTAACTGGTATCGCCCCACGGTGGATACTACGTGGCAGTGGCAGCTTCAACCCGAGGGCGCCGGAACGATCAACACGACCTACGACGTCGCCGTCTATGACATCGACCTGTTCGATAATGACGCCGCGATCATCACTCAATTGCATGACGCGGGACGCAAGGTCATCTGCTATTTTTCCGCCGGTTCGTTTGAAGATTTTCGGGAGGACGCCGACCAGTTTTTGTCGGCAGACCTTGGCAACACGCTTTCCGGGTTTGCGGATGAACGCTGGTTGGATATTCGTTCGAACAACGTCCACCGGATCATGCAGAGCCGCCTCGACCTTGCGGTCCAGAAAGGTTGTGACGGCGTGGAACCGGATAACGTGACCGGGTTCAGCGACAATACCGGCTTTCCTCTGAGCGCGAGCGATCAACTTGCATTTAATCGGTTTCTCGCCAACCAGGCGCACCAACGTGGCCTCTCGGTGGCGCTCAAGAACGATCTGCCTCAGATACCCGAACTGGTGGACTACTTTGATTTAAGCGTTAACGAGCAGTGTCACGAGTTCTCGGAGTGCGACGCTCTGCAACCGTTTCTGGACGCGGGCAAACCCGTTCTTAACGCCGAATACGCTGATGAGTACGTAACCGACGCCGGCACTCGACAGACCATGTGTGCGGAATCACTCGGTCAGAATATCCGGTCGCTGGTTCTGCCAATCGATCTTGACGACAGCTTCCGTTTTAGTTGCGATCCGTAGGCGTTTCTGGTTTCATACTAATCACTTGGGCGGCGGTTGCTGCAAGAATGTGGCGTGACTCTTCGATCCGCCGTCGAGCCTGCGAAATTGAGGAATACCCATGAATCCCATGGCCATGATAATTCTGCTCGTCGCCGGGTGGGGATACTTTGCGTATTCCGCCTGGCGGCGGTGGAACTTGATGATGGTCGGTGCGGCTGAGAACCGCTTCGACAATCCCGGTGAGCGGATACGGCGCACGCTTAAATACGGAATCGCCCAGGTGCGGATGCGGCGGTATCCGCTCGCGGGCATCGCCCACATGCTCATTTTCCTGGGCTTTGGCGTGCTCTTGCTGCGCACGCTGATCCTGTGGGGACGGGGGTTTGACGAATCGTTTGATTTCTGGGTCTTTGGCGCCGACAACGTGATCGGGACAGTCTACGCTTTCCTCAAGGACCTTTTCGCAGTTCTGGTGATCCTCGGCACGCTGGTGTTCGTGTATTACCGCGTCGTGGAGCGCCTGGCGCGCATGACGCTATCCGGCGAAGGACTCCTCATCCTCGGCATCATCCTCACCATGATGATCGCGGACATCCTCTATGATGGGGCGTCCCTTGCGCGCAGCGATGCGGGTTTTCGCATTTATGAACCCGCCGGCTCGACTGCGGGCATTGTGCTTTCCGTTTTGCCCGACACGCTGCTGGCGATTCTCAGGCATCTTGGTTTCTGGACGCACTCGGTGCTGGTGTTGATCTTCCTGAATTTGCTTCCCTATTCCAAGCATTTCCACGTCATCACCGGCATTCCGAATGTGTACCTTCAAAGTCTCAAGTCGCCGGGGCGGCTGCCGCCCATCGACGACATCGACGGCAAGCTGGAACGAGAGGAAACCCTTGGCATTCGCCGCATCAACCAGTTCAGTTGGAAGTCCATATTGGATTTCTATACGTGCACGGAATGCGGGCGGTGCAGTGACCACTGCCCCGCGACGAAGACCGGCAAGAAGCTTTCGCCCAAGCACCTGACCCTCGACCTGCGCGATTTCCTCTACAAGCATGAATCCGCGCTCGTCGCTGAATCCGAGCCGGGAGCGTCAGCGACCGGTCAATCAGAGCCGCGACCGTCAGGGAGCGGAGCCGTAGCGTCGGGGCATGTCCCCGGCGCTTCATCCGAACCCGGAGCGCAAGCGACGGGCGGGGACCACCCTGGGCCCCCCCTTGCAAAGGGGGTAGGCGCGGGCGCGCACGCGATCGACCTCGTCGACGGCGTGATCGATCCCGAAGTCCTCTGGGCCTGCACCACCTGTCGTGCATGCGAGCAGGAGTGCCCGGTATTCATCAGTTATGTGGACAAGATCGTGGACATGCGCCGCTACCTCGCCCAGGAACGCGGGGAGTTCCCGCAACAATTGCAGTCCGCGTTCCGCGGGCTGGAAACCAATGCCAATCCGTGGAACTTCGCCGCGTCGGACCGTGCGAACTGGGCCGAGGGAATGGGCGTCAAGACGCTTGCGGAGCATCCCGACGCGGCGGTGCTCTTCTGGGTCGGGTGCATGCCCAGCTTCGACGAGCGGGCCAAGAAGGTCACGCAGGCGACGGCGAAGCTGATGCAGAAAGCAGGCGTGGACTTCGCGATTCTCGGCGGCGAAGAACAGTGTACCGGCGATCCGGCGCGGCGGGCGGGCAACGAATATCTCTTCCAGATGTTCGCCAAGGCCAATGTCGAGGTGCTCAACAATTATGGCGTCGAGAAAAAGAAGATCGTGACGACCTGCCCGCACTGCTTCAACACGCTGCTCAACGAATACCCCGACTTCGGCGGGCGCTACGAGGTGATCCACCACTCCACGTTCCTGGCCGAACTGTTTGCTCAGGGGAAACTCAAGGCGACCAAACGTATCGAGAAGAAGGTGGTCTTTCACGACTCTTGCTACCTTGGCCGGTACAACGAAGTGTACGACGCTCCGCGCGAGGCGTTGCGTTCGATCGGGTTGACGTTGCTGGAGCCGTCGGCCACGCGCGACCGCGGCATGTGCTGCGGCGCGGGCGGGGCGCAGATGTTCAAGGAGGAGGAGCACGGAACGGGGCGGGTCAGCGTGCTTCGCACCGAGCAACTTTTGGAGACGACCCCCGACGCCGTGGCCAGCGCGTGTCCGTTTTGTATGCGGATGCTCACCGACGGCCTGGCCGAAAAAGACCGCGAATCCGTGCCGCAGCTTGACATCGCGGAGATGCTGCTGGAGGCGGTGGAAACGTAACGGGACATGAGCCGTTCCTGTTATCGGAGCCGTAGCAACCTATGTCCGAACGACGTATCATTTATCGCGTGCATGCCGTTCAACGCATGTTTGAACGGTCGATTGAGCCGGACGACATTCGGTGGATTCTCGTCAATGGAGAGGTGATCGAAGAGTATCCAAGCGACACGCCGTTTCCGAGCCGGCTCCTAGTCGGTAAATCGAGAGATCGTGTGTTGCACGTGGTCGCCGCGGACGATCCGATGGGCGACGAGACCTACATCATCACCGTGTACGAACCCGATCCCAATCGCTGGGATGCTGATTTTCGAAGGAGACGTTGAAACATGCAATGCGTCATTTGCAAACAAGGCACGACTCGGTCTGGTGCGGCGACGGTAACCCTTGAGCGAAATGGAACGACGGTAGTGTTCAAGGGCGTCCCGGCCCAAGTGTGCCAGACGTGCGGGGAGGAGTATGTTGACGAAGAAACGACGCAACGACTTCTCGCCGACGCAGAGCGCGCGGTCAATGCGGGGGTACAAATCGAGGTTCGAGCCTTCGCCGCTGCTTGACATTCCGGCGATGCTGCTGGAAGTCTTGGAAACTTAATGCGGGCTTTGCCCCCACAATGAGTAGCAGAATGCCAACATTGATTGATAAGCCCACCGTCGTCGCCGCCGTGGGAAACAAGCCCAAGCGGATCGAGGAGTTGATCGGACGCGTGAACACGGGCGAGACGGGCGTGGAATACATGCCCGTTTGCATTCCGGCGTTATCGCCGCAGATGGTGCATCGAGACACTGGGTTACGCGGACCGCGCCGTGAATCTTTCCGTGCGCATCGGCGGACGGACCCATACGGGGAGCGAGGCCTTTTGCACGCGAGCGTGGGTTAAAGTATGCCGTTTTATACGCCAAACGGGTTAAAGATCCGGTTCGATCCCGACGCCGTAGCCTTTGTGCTATTAAAACAGGGGCACACTTATGAAACGATCGACATGCATGATATTCAGTTGAGCACCGATCTATGGATCAACCTGCCCAACGCAACGAGCAATGTTCTCACAATACTGGTTGCGGTCCAGACAGAATCATGGATGTGGAGCCTTTTGGCCGCCTTCTCTGGTTACATCCTGGGCTACTTGATATCTAACGTTTCGTATTCGCCAATGTTGCGGCGTATTGTACTCCAGTTTCTTGGCAGCTGGATCATCGCGTTGACCGCTTCCGCCATCGTTTCGATCATTGCGTGTGGTCGTAGCAATTGGATATTGGCTGTACTGGTTCCCCTTGTCGTAATCGTCAATTGGTTCCACTATAGCGATCTCCTACAGCTATTCTTGCTCCCGATTGGAATTCTATTCCGTAGATCGGTTGGCATTGGGGTTGGTTGGTCGGAGTTCGCCTTTATCTCCGCCTGTAATGAAGCTGCGTGTAGAACCGGTGTACAACTGGATTGGTCATTTTACGGAGATGCTGCTGAGATTGGGAAAGAGTTCCAATCATCCAAAGGAGAGAAGGGATGACAGTCGCACGAAAGATCGCCCAATGGGCGCTGAAGCTACGATACGAAGACCTACCGAAGAAGACCGTTCACGAGGTCAAGCGGCGAGTGATCGACTCGCTCGCCACGACGCTCGGCGCCTACCACTCGCACCCGGCCAGGGTCGTGCGGGCGAAGGCAATGTCGGTGAACGACCCAGATGCGAAGGCGAGCGTGTGGGGCACGAAGCATCGCACGCTGCCGGAGTTGGCTGCCTTCGCCAATGGCGCGATGGTGCGCTACCTCGACTACAACGACACGTACCTGAGCCTCGAACCGGCGCATCCTTCGGACAACCTTTCGGCCTGCGTCGCGGTCACACAATCGGCGGGAAAAACGGGGCGCGACCTGATCCTTGCGGCGGTGATCGCCTATGAAATCCAGTGCAGGCTGTGCGACGCGGCCAGCCTCCGCGCGGGCGGCTGGGATCACGTCGTCTACGGAGCACTGTCGAGCGCGCTGGCGGCGGGTCAGCTTTGGGACCTCAGCGAAGATCAGATGGAACACGCGCTGTGTCTCGCGGGCGTGTGCAACATCGCCACGCGGCAGACGCGAACCGGACAGATCGCGGACTGGAAGGCCTGTGCGTTCTCCAACGCCGCCCGCAACGGCGTGTTCGCCGCGGATCTCGCCTGTCGCGGCATGACCGGCCCGCACGAAATCTTCGAAGGCCCCAAGGGGCTGATGAAGCAACTCAACATCCCCGGCGTGAAGAACCTGGTGCTGGGCCGCGACGGCGATTTCATGATCGACAAGACCTACATCAAGTTCTGGCCCGCCGAATATCACTCGCAGTCCGCCATCGACGCGTGCCTCCAGCTTCGCCCCAGGGTGCTCGGCAAGAAGATCACGGAGATTCACATCAAGAGTTTCGAGGCCGCGGTGAGCATCATCGGCTCGGAACCGGAAAAGCTCCGCCCGACCTCGCGCGAGACCGCCGACCACTCGATGTTCTACTGCTGCGCGGCCGCGCTGGTGGACGGCGATGTTACGCTGGCGACCTTCGACGAGTACCGGCTTAGCGATCCGAAGCTGCTCGACCTCATCGACCGGACGAAGATCGTCGAGGATGCGGAGCTCAACAAGGGTTACCCCAAGGGCATCCCCAACGACATCACCATCACCTGCGCCGACGGAACGAAGGTGAGCAAACGCGTGGACTTCCCGCGAGGCCACGCCGGCAACCCCATGACCGACGACGAGGTGGTCGCCAAGTTCAAACGCATGGCCGCCGGCGTCGTCAGCGATACAACCGCCGCCGAAATCCTTGATCGGGCGTGGCAACTTGATACGATGAAAGACGTGACGCCGCTCTTCACGTTTGACGTGTTGTGAACAGAACCGCGACCGCAAGGGAGCGGCCCGATCAAAGAAGCGGGCCTGAATGTCTCAGCGCCATGATAGCGGTCCGCACACGATCTCGACGGGGACACGTCCCCTCGCGTTCCTGATTACGATTCGTGCATACGCGACGCGGCTTCATGGCGATGCCAACGGCAGCGTTGACAAAGAGCACAACGTGTTTGGTGAGCCCATGTTGTCCCCTAATGCTTCCTTGAAAAGGTGGGAAGCATCCAAACTCCGCTCCACCTCATGTACCTTTGATGCCGGGCGCCGCCAAGTTGTACGTACGACAATTGAACAAACGGCGCGGCTTCGCGGCTGGAACTTGTATGCGGTTAATGTCCGGAGCAACCATGTTCATTTTGTCCTAACGGCTCAGGAGCCGCCCGAGCGAGTTATGAACATCGTGAAATCATGGTGTACTCGCCGGCTCCGCGAAGCTGCGCTGGTCGCTTCTGACGAGAGGGTGTGGGTGCGACATGGAAGCACGAGATATCTATGGAAGCCCGCACAAATCGACGCGGCCTGCGAGTACGTTTGTGAACATCAAGGAGAAGATCTGCTGTGAATCAGAAGACTGATTTCGTACGAGCGCGACGCACCGAGCGAGCCCGCTCCCTTGCGGTCACGGTTCTGTTTTACAGTGCGATTCCGGCACTGGCAGATCCAGGCTCAGCAAACTGGCCGTCCTTTCGTGGACCGCAGGCGCGCGGCGTGACCGAAGGACAACCCACGCCGATCAAGTGGAGCGCCGAGACCGGCGAGAACATCCGCTGGAAGACGCCGATACCGGGCCTGGCTCATTCGTCGCCGATCGTCTGGGGCGACAAGCTCTTCGTGACCTCGGCCGTCAGCAGCGATCCGAACCCGTACCTCCGCGTGGGTCTCTACGGCGAAAGTCCCAAGCATGAAGAAAACGTCGAGCACGACTTTCGCCTCTACTGCCTCGACAAGAAAACCGGCACGATCCTCTGGGAAAAGACGGCCTATCGCGGCGTGCCCAAGGTCATGCGGCATATCAAAGCCACGCACGCCAACTGCACCCCCGCGATTTCCGAAGGCGTCCTGTACTTCCGCACCCGGTGATACGACGGATCGGCAAGGCGGGTCGCGCTATTCGTCCGGCTGCCGCATGTTCTTGAGCTGGTCGCGGAGGCGGGCGGCGTCCTCGAAGCGTTCCTGTTCGACGGCGTCGCGCAGCGCTTTTCGCGTGAGCAGCACCGATCCCTTGGGAACCTTTCCATTGAGTTCCGCGGCGAGCGCCCGGAGCATCTTGATCTCTTCGCAGGTGTTGGCAATCTCGGGCCGGTCGTTCCGCTCGAAATGCGCCTTGATGTCGAGAATGCCGCGGTTCACGTGCGCAAGAGCGCTGGACGGTTCGTTTTCCTCGAGGGCCTGGTAGGCGCTGGCGCGGGACCGCATCATCAGCACATACGGGCGAAACTCCTCGAGGGCGTTGCGATCGTCGGCCTCGAACGCGTAGTCGCGACACAGGTCGAAGATCGCCAGACTGTGCGCCGTGTCGCCCACAACGTTGGCGAACTCCTCGAGCACGAAGAGCGCGATGTAGCGGCGATAATAGAGCGAAGCCTCGTTGCGCAGCGCCTCGCAATCGTTCCGGGAAAGTACAAATCCCAACGGCGTGCCGTTACGCTCCTGATGTTTGGCGAGGCGGCGCTGATAGTATTCGAACAGGGACGTGCAGCCGTGGGGGCGGGCGCCGTCGGGGCGACCCTCGGCCTCCATCTGAATGATGCCCAGCTCGACGCGCATCTGGATGCGGACGGCGTCGTCCGTACCCAGGATTTTGCGGACTGAGATTTTGTCGGGCTCGTACGGCCAGTCGCGCAGCGTTGCCTGCAAATCGATATACGACATACCCTCCAACCTCCCCTCACGGCGGCGAAGGGGGCGTTACCCCCCAAATGATCCTAGGCATGGGGAAGTCTACAATTCAACCCGCCGGACGTGGTTGTCGTCGAAATGACGATCGATGGCACGCACTGCGGGGTACCGAGGCGAGCGATTCGCGGACCCCCGGCGCCAGTGGCGGAAAACCACGTACCGGTTATCGGTGGGCGCTTGCGCGCGATACCGATCGCCCGGCTACGAGGACGGTTCAAGTTATTCTTGATCGCGCCTTAACCGGTTTGGCTCTTGGCGCGGCGCAGCGAGAGGATCAGTTCGATCTCGCCGGTATTGCGGCCCAGCTCGCTCGCGATTTCGACCGGCTTGAGTCCGCTGTCCGCGAATCGGTAGACGGCCTCGTGCGAATTCGGCTCGGCGGGCGGCAGCGGTGGGTCGGCAGGGCGTCCGGGCGCTTCCGGTTCGAGTGTCACGTCGATGGTCGGTTCGCCGGCGGAGGCACGTTGGAGTCGGGCGAGCTTTTCGATTCGCTGGTCGGCGTCGCGGATAAGCACTTCGAGCTTGGCGAGCTTCGTGTCGAGTCGGCCGTGAATCTGCCGCGAAAGCTGATCGAGCTCCATCATCACGGCTTCAAGGTCGCGAGTCGCCCCGCGCTCATCGCGCAATTCCGCGTAGCGCTCCATGGCCGACGGGCGGGAAGACGATTGCGAGCGTCGGATGCGGTTCCGGGTGGAGATCATGATGATGGTCAGAACGCCGATCCCCAACGCCAGCAAGAACAATTGTGCGGGATCGAAACCGAACGTCCGGGCCGCAAGCACGTCGAAGTGGTTTGTGAAAACTCGTGACATCACGCTGACATCCATGTCGGGCGAATTATTGCCGATTGCCGATTTCGCGGCGGCGCGGCAGATGCGATCACTCACCGGCTTCGCCAGGCGGCGTCGGCAGCGGCGATGACTTCTCGCAAGGCGGCGCCGTGTTCGAGTGCGGCGGCGCGGCAATCCTCAAATTCGGGTGTGGCAGTCGTGACGCCTTCGCGCTCGCCGATCTTCATGCGTATCTCACCGAACGGCGTCGCCACCGTCTCCTGGCGGCGCTTCAAGATCGCCCGTTCGACGAGCCGCCGCCGCACACCGAATGTCGGCGTCTCGACGAACATGACCCGCTCCATCTTCGCGGCGTCACCCGGTGAGCACAGCACGCTCAACAGAACGCCGCTCCGCTGCTTCTTCATCAATATCGGCTGAGTCCACACGTCCAGTGCACCCGCACTGAAAAACTGCTCCACGCAATAGCCGATGGTCTGCGGCGTCGCATCGTCCAGATTCGTCTCCAGCAGCATCACCTGATCCACGTCGGCCCCCGTCGTCGGAGCCGCATCGCCGATCAAAACCCGAAGTACGTTAGGCCGCTTTTGACCGTCGCGCGTGCCCGCTCCGTAGCCGATCGAGGCGGTCTTCATAGCCGGCATCGGCCCGAACTCAGTTGCAAGGGTCGTCAGAACAG
>ERZ1292633.1142-Hain-H41-02um-R1-1142-length-29109-cov-9_pt1 | contig 29109 bp, 30 predicted proteins | sample MGYA00564406_ERZ1292633 | MGnify/ENA primary metagenome ERZ1292633 (study PRJEB36523, sample SAMEA6512639) | groundwater metagenome | collected 2019-01-08 | study: AquaDiva: Metagenomics assemblies of 32 groundwater samples | reverse complement strand
TGTTGCTGCCGATGCTGGAGACGATGCCCATTCCGGTGACGACGACGCGACGCATAGCGCTACCCTCAGAATCCGTCGGTGGAGGTGAACAATCCCACCTGCAGGTCATTGCCCGCATAGATATCGCGACCATCGACCTCCATCGCGGCGTCGGCGATACCCATCACCAGCTTGCGCAGGATCACGCGCTTCATGCTGATGCGGTAGGTAATTTTCCTTGCGCTCGGCAACACCTGGCCGCTGAACTTGACTTCGCCGCAGCCGAGCGCGCGTCCACGTCCCTTGCCCCCCATCCAGCCCAGATAAAAACCGATCAGCTGCCACAATGCATCCAGCCCCAGGCAGCCCGGCATCACCGGATCGCCTTGGAAATGGCAGGCGAAAAACCAAAGTTCCGGTCGCACGTCGAGCTCGGCGACGATCTCGCCCTTGCCGTAGGCTCCACCCTTATCGCTGATGTAGATGATGCGATCGAACATCAGCATGGGCGGCAGGGGCAACTGGGCGTTGCCGGCACCGAACGTCTCCCCGCGCGCGCAGGCGAGCAGTTGTTCATAGGTAAAACTGGATCGTTTGGTCAAAGTGCTGCTGTCCTCAGAAAACACCGGAGTGATGCGGGTGGCTAGCCCGGAGCCGGACATAAGTATAAAGGCTTTTTGGCGAAAACCGGCTCAAACCGCCCAATTGAGCAATACCACCGCCTCGGCAGCGATGCCTTCGCCGCGCCCGGTGCAGCCCAGCCCCTCGGTGGTCGTGGCCTTGACGTTGACCTGGCCGCGCGACAAACCGAGGTCGGCGGCGATGTTGTTCACCATGGCGGGAACATGCGGCGCCATTTTCGGCGCCTGGGCGATGATCGTGGCGTCGATGTTGACGATGCGATAGCCGGCTTCCTGCACCAGCCGGCTCACCTCGCGCAACAGCATGCGGCTGTCGGCGTTCTTGTAACGCGCATCGGTGTCGGGGAAATGCCGGCCGATATCGCCCATAGCCCCGGCGCCGAGCAAGGCATCGCACAGGGCGTGCAGCAGCACGTCTGCGTCCGAATGTCCGTCCAGGCCCTTCTCGTTTGGAATATCCACGCCGCCGATGATGAGCTTGCGCCCCGTGACCAGGGCGTGAACGTCAAATCCCTGCCCTATTCTCATGTTTGCCTCCCTTGGCTTGCGAGGATGAGCTCCGCCAACTGCAGATCCTCCGCATAGGTGACCTTCAAATTTCCGCTGGACCCCTGCACCAGTTTCGGCTTGAGTCCCATAGCCTCCAGGGCACCCGCCTCGTCAGTCACTTTCGCCGTCCTGCTCAAGGCATGCAGCAGCAGGCCATGGCGGAACATCTGCGGCGTCTGCGCCTGCCACAGGTGTTCGCGCGGCTCGCTCGCCTGGATCCGCCCGGCGGCGTCGGCGCGCTTGAGCGTGTCGGCGACCGGCGCCGCGAGTATACCTCCCACCTCGTCCGTGGCGAGCGTATCAAGCATACTACGCAATTCGCGCTGGCCCAGGCAGGGCCGCGCCGCATCGTGCACCAGCATCCAGTCATCCGGCTGCACCGTGGACGAGGCCGCAACCAGCCCGTTCAACACGCTGTCATGCCGCGTCGCGCCACCGCAATAAAGCGGTGCGATCCGCTCGCCGAACTCGCGCCAATCGTGCTGCCTGAATTCGCGGTCTCCGGCAGCCAGCACCACGAACACGGTGTCGATCCTGCCGCTGGCCAGGAGCGCGTTCACGCTATGGTAGAGCATGGGGCGCCCCAGCAATCGGAGGTATTGCTTGGGGGTCGCATGTCCCATGCGCTCACCTGCGCCCGCCGCCGGAATCAGGCCAAAAAATCGCTCGGACATCATTGTTTTTTAAAAATAATCGACTACCGAAGACGTTATAATACAGCTTAGTCAAATTATGCTCTCAGTTGAACCTTTTCCTCCAGAGACCTGCCCCTTAGCGCCACCTCCCTGGGCTCTTTTTTTTCCATGAGTTCCACCCCGCCCAAAGCGCTGCTTCAACGCCGCTACACCCAGCTGCATGGCTCCAGCGACGCCTTTGCGCTGGCGCGCCTCGCCGAGCAGGCAAAGCCTCTGATCGTATTTTGCGCCTCTGCGCTGGAGGCGCAGCGCCTGTGCGAGGAGATTCCTTATTTCGCGCCGGAACTGGCGGTGAACCTGCTGCCCGACTGGGAGACACTGCCCTACGACAGTTTCTCGCCGCACCATGACCTGATTTCCGAGCGCCTGGCAACACTGTACGCAATCACCCGCGGCAGCTGCGACCTCACGCTGATTCCGGCGAGCACTGCGCTTTACCGCCTGGCGCCCGCGTCCTATCTCGCTGCCTACACCTTCTTCCTCAAGCAGGAGGAAAAATTCAGCCTGCCGCAACTGCGCGCGCAATTGACGCTGGCCGGCTACAGCCACGTTACCCAGGTGGTCGCGCCGGGGGAGTATTGCGTGCGCGGCGGGCTCATCGATCTGTTTCCCATGGGCAGCGCCCTGCCCTACCGCATCGACCTGCTCGATGAGGAAATCGAATCCATCCGCACCTTCGACGTCGACACCCAACGCACCATCTATCGAGTGAAGGAAGTGCGCCTGCTGCCGGCACGCGAGTTTCCGCTGGATGAAGCCGGCAGGACGCGCTTTCGCGCGCGCTTTCGCGAAACCTTCGAGGGCGATCCGTCCAGGAGCAATATCTACAAGGACGTGAGCAACGGCATCGCCCCGGCCGGGGTCGAATACTACCTGCCCCTGTTCTTCGATCATACCGCCACCATTTTCGATTACCTGCCGCCAGAGGCTACGATCTGCCTGCATCACGATGTCGCCGCGACCATAGATGCGTTCTGGAAAGACACGCAGGCGCGCTATCAACTGTTGCGCGGCTACCGCGGGCAGCCGCTGCTGCCGCCGGTAGAGATGTTCCTGCCGGCCGAGGAATTCTTCATCGCGGCAAGAAATTTTGCGCGCATCGACGTTAGCGCCCCGCAGGAAGGGGGCGCGGCAGCCGATGGCGGGATGGTCGCCGCCGGACTGCCGCCGCTCGCGGTCGAGCGCCGCGCAGCCGATCCGCTCACCCGGCTGAAGCAGTTTCTCGCAAGCACGCCCGCGCGCGTGCTGCTCCTGGCGGAATCGCCGGGCCGGCGCGAAACCATGAGCCAGTACCTGGGCGAATACGGCCTCGCGCCCGCGCCCTGCGCGAACTTTGCCGAGTTTCGTGCCGGCCATGCACGCTGCATGCTCGGCACTGCGCCGCTATTCAACGGTTTTGCGCTGATCAGCGAGAATATTTGCATTGTTACCGAAGCCGAGCTCTATGCCGGCACGGTGCGCGCGCGAAAGCGCACCGACGCCCGCCCGACCTCGGTCGAAGGCATGGTGCGCGACCTGTCGGAACTTCGCATCGGCGACCCCGTGGTGCACGCCCAGCACGGCATCGGCCGCTATCTTGGCCTGGTCAATCTGGACCTGGGCGAGGGCAAGACCGAATTTCTGCATCTGGAGTATGCCGGCAAGGACAAGCTTTACGTGCCGGTGGCGCAGTTGCATCTGATCAGCCGCTACAGCGGCGTTGCCCCGGATCAGGCGCCCCTGCACAAGCTCGGCAGCGGCGACTGGGACCGCGCCAAACGCAAGGCGGCGCAGCAGATTCGCGACACCGCCGCCGAATTGCTCAATCTCTATGCGCGGCGCGCCGCGCGCCAGGGGCATCAGTTCGAAATCAAGCAGCACGACCTGGAAGGGTTTGCCGAGGGCTTCGGCTTCGAGGAAACGACCGACCAGGCGAAGGCGATCCAGGCTGTCGTCGAAGACATGTGCTCGGGCAAACCCATGGATCGCCTGATCTGCGGCGACGTCGGCTTCGGCAAGACTGAAGTGGCCCTGCGCGCGGCGTTCGTCGCCGTCTGTGGCGGCAAGCAGGTCGCCGTCCTCACCCCGACCACGCTGCTCGCCGAGCAGCACTTTCAAACTTTTTCGGACCGTTTCGCGCAGATTGCGGACGAGTGGCCGATCAAAATCGCCCAGTTGTCGCGTTTTCGCACGGCCAAGGAGCAGACGCAAAATGTGAAGGCACTGGCCGATGGCTCGGTCGACATTGCCATCGGCACGCACAAACTGCTGCAGCGAGATATCCAATTTCTGCGCCTGGGTCTGGTGATCATCGACGAAGAACATCGCTTCGGCGTGCGGCAGAAGGAAGCGCTCAAAGCGCTGCGCGCCGAAGTGGATGTGCTCACGCTCACGGCCACGCCTATCCCGCGCACCCTGGCCATGTCGCTCGAAGGCCTGCGCGATTTCTCGGTCATCGCCACCGCGCCGCAAAGGCGTCTGGCGATCAAGACCTTCGTCAGCCGCGACAGCCAGGGCGTGATTCGCGAAGCGGTGCTGCGCGAACTGAAGCGCGGCGGGCAGATCTATTTCCTGCATAACGACGTGCAGAGCATAGAGACCATGCACGCCCGGCTGGAAAAGCTGCTGCCCGAGGCGCGCATCGTGGTGGCGCACGGGCAGATGCGCGAACGCGAACTCGAGCGCGCGATGCGCGAGTTCCATCAGCAGCACTTCAACCTGCTCCTGTGCACCACCATCATCGAAACCGGCATCGACATCCCCACCGCCAATACCATGCTGATCAACCGCGCCGACAAGTTCGGCCTGGCGCAACTGCACCAGTTGCGCGGCCGCGTCGGCCGCTCGCATCACCAGGCCTATGCCTATCTGCTCATCCACGCCGAAGAGGCGCTGTCGGCACAGGCGAAAAAGCGCCTGGAAGCGATCCAGATGATGGACGAGCTGGGCTCGGGGTTCTTCCTCGCCATGCACGACCTGGAAATCCGCGGAGCGGGGGAAGTCCTGGGGGATTCGCAGTCGGGTGAGATGCAGGAAATCGGATTCAATCTGTACGCCGACATGCTCAATCACGCGGTGCGCTCGCTCAAAGCGGGAAAGGAGCCGGATCTGTCGCAACCGCTAGTGATCACCACCGAAATAAACCTGCACCTGCCGGCACTGCTGCCGAGCGACTATTGCAGCGACGTAAACGAACGGCTGACGCTGTACAAGCGCCTGGCCAACTGCGAATCGGCGGACGCGGTCGATGCGATGCAGGAGGAGCTGATAGACCGTTTCGGCCCTGCACCCGAACCCGCACAGGCGCTGATCGAGTCGCATCGGTTGCGCATCTCCGCTCGCGCGCTCGGCGTGGCGCGCATCGACGCCGGCGGCGATGCGATCCGGCTGCAGTTCATCGATAAGCCGCCGCTGGACGGATCGCGCGTCATGCAATTGCTGCAGCGGCACCGCCACTGGAAACTGTCGGGTCCGAGCAAGCTCAGGGTGCAGACACCCAGCGAAGGACTGGCGCCGCGGGTGCAGACGGTGAAAGAATTGTTCAAAGTCCTGGGCGGAGCGCTGCAATGACGCCCGCGCGCCCAACCGCGCCGGATCGGCATACGAAATGAGCATGCATCTGGTGATCCAGGGCGCCGCCGTCGCCGAGCGCGACCTCGAGCAGCTATCGCAGTTGTCCGGCGCGCGGCAAGTCCTGCGCCTCAGCCCCGGCGTGTGCCGCCTGATCGGCGCGCAACAACGACCGGGTATCGCCGAGTATTGCGCCCGGGCCCGGCTCGACTTCGGCTTCGTTCCGGAGGAGCGCAAACTGGCGGACATGGGCCTGCTGGCGATCGACATGGACTCGACGCTGATCAGCATCGAATGCATAGATGAACTCGCCGACCTGGCGGGGGTCAAGGCCGAAGTTTCGGCAATCACCGCCGCCGCAATGTCGGGCGAGCTCGATTACGCAGAAAGCCTGCGCCGCCGCGTCGGCTTGTTGCGGGGTCTGGACCAGGGCGCGCTGGCGCGCGTCTACGACGAGCGCCTGCGGCTCTCGCCCGGCGCCGAGACCATGCTCGCCGCGATACGCCGCGCCGGAGTGAAAACGCTATTGGTATCGGGAGGCTTCAGTTTCTTCACCGAGCGCCTGAAAGCCAGGCTGGGCCTAGACTACAGCATCGCCAACGTGCTCGATATCGAACATGGCCGCCTCACCGGACGGGTGGTCGGGGGCATCGTGGACGCGGAGGCGAAAGCAGCAAAACTGCGCTCGGTGCGCGATGAATTGGGAATAGCAAATGCCCAGATCATCGCCATAGGTGACGGTGCGAATGACCTGGCGATGATGGCCGAAGCCGGGGTTTCCATCGCCTACCGCGCCAAAACACTGGCTCGGGGCAAGGCCGACTACGCGCTGGACTACGCCGGCCTGGACGGGGTCCTGAACCTGTTCGCCTGAGTCAAGTGGCTTCGTCGATCCAGGCCATCTGAATCGCTTCGAGGATTTTCTCGCCCGAGCGGTTTGGATCGTCGTCGAAGCCCTCCAGTTCCATCACCCAATTACGCAGATCGGTGAAGCGCACGTACTGAGGTTCGACCCCGGAATGCTTCTCCGACAGGGCGATGGCGATTTCCTGAACATCGGTCCATTTCATGTCAGTGGCTGCCTTCACTCACCATGTTGATGGTGTACTTGGGGATTTCTATGACCAGGTCGCCCTCAGGCATGAGAGCCTGGCAGGAAAGACGCGAGGCGGGTTCCAGACCCCAGGCACGGTCGAGCAGGTCATCCTCTTTTTCCTCGGATGGCGCCAGCGTATCGAAGCCCTCTCGTAGCACCACGTGACACGTGGTGCAGGCGCACGATTTTTCGCAGGCGTGCTCGATCTCGATGCCGTTTCGCAACAGGTTGTCGCAGATCGACACGCCCGGGCTGGCCTCGATTAGCGCGCCCTCCGGGCAGAGTTCTTCGTGTGGCAATACCGTGATGGTCGGCATGGTCAGATTTTCATGTCTTCCAGCTTCTTGCCGCTGAGCGCCCGATGGATCAAGCGATTCATGCGCCGGGACGCGAACGGCTCGGTGATCTTGTTGACGCGTTCGAGCGCCGCCATGATGGCGCGGCGGTCACTGCCCAGGGCAGCCGCATCCAGCGTATCGAGCGCGAGGCGTATGTCCGAGAGCTCGCCGGGCGTGAGCAGATCCGCATCGGCCTCGATCGCCGCCGTGGCAGCTTCCAGCATGCGCCTCGCCTCGACGCGCTGTTCGTTCAGTGCCCGGGCTTGCGCGTCTTCGCCCGAATGCGCGACCGAATCCTGCAGCATTTGCGCGATTTGCGCGTCCGACAATCCGTATGAAGGTTTTACCACGATCGAGGACTCGACACCGGTTGTCGCCTCGCGTGCCGACACCGACAGAAGGCCGTCAGCGTCCACCTGGAACGTGACGCGGATGCGCGCAGCCCCGGCGACCATGGGTGGAATGCCGCGCAATTCGAAGCGTGCCAGGGAACGGCAGTCGGACACCAGCTCGCGTTCGCCCTGTACCACATGGATGGCCATCGCCGTTTGCCCATCCTTGAAGGTGGTGAATTCCTGCGCCTTGGCGATGGGGATGGTCGAGTTGCGCGGGATCACGCGCTCCACCAGACCGCCCATGGTCTCCAGGCCGAGCGACAACGGAATCACGTCGAGCAACAGCCAGTCGTCGCCGGCCGCGCGGTTGCCGGCGAGCACGTCGGCCTGGATGGCCGCGCCCAAGGCGACCACTTTGTCCGGATCAAGATTGTTCAGCGGCGCCTGCTTGAAGAGCTCCGCTACCGCCTGCTGGATCTGCGGCATGCGCGTGGCGCCGCCGACCATCACCACCCCGTTCACGTCCTCCACCGACAGGCCGGCATCGCGCAGGGCTTTCTTCACCGGCGCGATGGTCTTCTGCACCAGGGTGCGGGTGACTTCGGTAAAGATTTTCTGCTGCAGGGTGCTGTCGACCAATTCGCCCGTGCCCAGGCGCGCAGTGATGCGCGCCTCGGTATGGTAGGTAAGGTGCTCCTTGGCCTCGCGTGCCTCGGTCAGCAGCAAGCGCGTATCTTCATCCGACAGCGGCGCCGGCCGCGCCTGCTCCACGATCCAGCAAAAAACGCGATGGTCGAAGTCGTCGCCGCCCAGGCTCGCGTCGCCGTTAGTCGAGAGCACCTCGAACACGCCCTTTGACAGACGCAGGATGGAAATATCGAAGGTGCCGCCACCGAGGTCGAACACGGCATAGACCCCCTCGGCCGCATTGTCCAGACCATAGGCGATTGCGGCAGCCGTCGGCTCGTTCAGCAGCCGCAGCACATTTAGGCCGGCCAGCCGCGCGGCGTCCTTGGTCGCTTGGCGCTGCGCATCGTCAAAATACGCCGGCACGGTGATTACCGCGCCAACCAGCTCGCCGCCGAGGGAGCCCTCGGCGCGCTCGCGCAGCGCCCGGAGAATTTCCGCCGAGATTTCCACCGGGCTTCTCACGCCGGCGCAGGTGCGCAATTGCACCATGCCGGGCGAATCGAGAAAATCATAGGGGCAGTTCTCGGCGTAGGCAACGTCCTTCAGCCCCCGCCCCATGAAGCGCTTGACCGAGACGATGGTGTTCCTCGGATCGCGCGCCAGGTCCTTCTGGGCCGGATAGCCCACCGCGGTCTTGCCGCCGGGAAAATAGCGCACGATCGAAGGCAGCAAGGGGCGCCCCTCGGCGTCGTTCAATACGACGGCGATGCCGCTTCTTACCGTGGCCACCAGCGAATTGGTCGTACCCAGATCGATGCCTACCGCCAGCCGATGCTGATGCGGTTCGCTCGACAATCCGGGTTCCGAGATCTGCAGCAGGGACATCAGGCTTCCGATCGCTCCAGAGCATCGCTGATTTCCTCGCCCAGGCGTTCGAGGAACATCAGCTTGCGTACCGAATCGGCCGCATGCGCGAAATCGCCTTCCCTATCAAGATGGCGCTCGAGTTGGGAGTAGTGTTCCTGCATTTCCCGGCCAAGGCGCAGTGCCAGCGCGGCGAGCTCATCGGGCCGATCTGCGGCTTCCTCCACCGACTCGCGCCATTGCATCTGTTCCAGCAGGAACTCCGACGGCATCGCGGTATTGCTTTCGCTTTGCACGTCCACATGATGCAGCGCGAGCAGGTAACGCGCGCGCGCGAGCGGGCCCTTCAGCGTGCGGTAAGCCTCGTTCACCTGTGTCGCAGACTGCATCGAAGCACGGCGTTCGGCGTCGCTGGCGTGGACGAATTTGTCTGGATGGACCCGGGACTGGATGCCTCGGTACGCCTGTTCCAGTTCCGCCAGGTCCAGATGAAATCGCGGCTGCAAGCCGAACAGATCGAAGTGATTCTGCTGGAAATTGATCATGCGGGGAAAAAGCCCTTAAGCCGCAAAGACGCAAGGATCTGCTGTCTTTTGCGCCGGTTGCGTCCAAGCCTAGATTTTAAAGCTTTCTCCGCAGCCGCATTCATCTTTCACGTTCGGGTTCCTGAACTTGAAGCCTTCGTTCAGGCCCTCGCGCGCGAAATCGAGTTCGGTGCCGTCGAGATAGGGCAGGCTTTTCGGATCGACTATCACCTGCACGCCGTGACTCTCGAACAAAGTGTCATCCGGATTGACGCTGTCGGCAAACTCAAGCTTGTAGGCCATGCCCGAGCATCCGGTGGTGCGCACGCCCAGCCGCAGACCCACGCCTTTGCCGCGCTTGGCGATGAAGCTGGAGACGCGTTTGGCAGCACTTTCAGTCAATGTAACCGGCATGGCAACCTCAGGCAGCTTGTTGCGCTGGTGCCGTGGCCGTGGCCGTGGCCGCCGCGCCCGTGTCCGCCGCCCGGCCGTGCTTGGCCTTGTAGTCGGCGATGGCGGCCTTGATCGCATCCTCGGCCAGGATGGAGCAGTGGATTTTCACCGGCGGCAGCGCGAGTTCCTCGGCGATCTGGGTATTCTTGATATCCATCGCCTGATCCAGGGTCTTGCCTTTGACCCACTCGGTAACCAGCGAGGACGAGGCAATGGCCGAGCCGCAGCCGTAGGTCTTGAAGCGCGCATCCTGAATCACGCCATCCTTGCCTACGCGGATCTGCAGTTTCATCACGTCGCCGCACGCGGGCGCGCCGACCATGCCGGTTCCCACGGCGTCATCGCCCTTGTCGAAGGTGCCGACATTGCGCGGGTTTTCGTAGTGATCGAGTACTTTTTCGCTGTATGCCATTCTTGACTCCTTAGCTGTTTGCTCTTAACCAGTATCAGTGAGCAGCCCACTGCACGGTATTCAAATCGACGCCTTCCTTGTACATGTCCCACAGCGGCGAGAGTTCGCGCAGCTTGGCGATCTTGCGCTTGAGCAGGTCGACGGTGAAATCGATCTCTTCCGCAGTGTTGAAGCGGCCGATGGTAAAACGAATGGAGGAATGCGCGAGTTCGTCCGAGCGTCCCAGGGCGCGCAGCACATAGGATGGCTCCAGGCTGGCGGAGGTGCAGGCCGAGCCCGAGGATACGGCGATTTCCTTGATCCCCATGATCAGCGACTCGCCCTCGACGAAGTTGAAGCTGACGTTGAGATTGCCCGGGATACGCTGTTCCAGGTCGCCATTGAGGTGCACTTCCTCGATTTCGCTCAAGCCCTTCCACAAGCGGTCGCGCAATCCGCGGATACGCTCGTTCTCTGCGCCCATCTCCAGCCGGGCGATGCGGAAAGCCTCGCCCATGCCGACGATCTGGTGCGTGGCGAGTGTGCCCGAGCGCATGCCGCGCTCGTGTCCGCCGCCATGAATCTGGGGTTCGATGCGCACGCGCGGTTTTCTGCGCACGTACTGGGCGCCTATGCCCTTCGGCCCGTAGACCTTGTGCGCGGTCACGGTCATCAGATCGACTTTCAGCCTGGCCAGATCGATCTCGACCTTGCCCACCGCCTGCACCGCATCGCAGTGAAAAATGATGCCCTTGGCGCGGCAGATCTCGCCGATGGCGGCAATGTCCTGGATCACGCCGATTTCATTGTTGACCATCATCACCGACACGAGGATGGTATCGGGGCGTATCGCCGCCTTCAGTTTATCCAGATCGAGCAGGCCGCTCGGCTCCGGGCTGAGGTAGGTCGCTTCGAAGCCCTGGCGCTCGAGTTCCCGCACCGTATCCAGCACCGCCTTGTGCTCGGTCTTGACCGTGATGATGTGCTTGCCCTTGCCTTGGTAGAAATGCGCCGCGCCCTTGAGCGCGAGATTGTCGCCTTCGGTCGCTCCCGAAGTCCATACGATTTCCTTCGGATCGGCGTTGAGCAATGCCGCCACGTGCGCGCGCGCCTCCTCCACCGCCGTCTCCGCTTCCCAGCCATAGGCATGCGAGCGGCTGGCCGGATTGCCGAATTTCTCGGTCAGATAGGGAATCATTTTGGCGGCAACACGTGGATCGACCGGCGTCGTTGCCGAGTAGTCAAGGTAAATGGGTTGTTTCATGAGGATAGCTCTTTCCGCAATCGAATCGGTTTGACTCAGGCCGGCAGCGAAACGACGACTTTGCGTGCGCGCGCCGGGCGCCGGTCGATCATCACGGCCACATTGCCGTCTTTCGCCAGCTGCTCGGCCACGAGGTCTTGCAGGGTCACCGAGTTCAGGTAATCGTACAACTTCTCGTTCAGCGTGGCCCACAAATTATGCGTCATGCAGCGTTTGTCTTCCTGGCAGTTTTCCATGCCGCCGCATTGCGTCGCATCCAGCGGCTCGTCCACGGCAAGGATGATGTCTGCCACCGAGACTTTTTCGGTCGGGCGCGCCAGGCGGTAACCGCCGCCGGGACCGCGAACGCTCGCGACCAGCGCGTGCCGGCGCAGCTTGCCAAACAGTTGCTCCAGATAGGACAAGGAAATGCTCTGGCGCACCCCGATGCCGGCCAAGGTTACCGGTGCCTCTTTGTGGCGCAAGGCCAGGTCCAGCATCGCCGTCACCGCAAATCTACCTTTGGTTGTCAACCTCATATTCGCCTCCTGCGCAATACCCGATTAATTCACTCAAGTATAGCAAAACCTGAGTGTTTAAGTCAACTATTTATCCCCCGTCTGGCGTAGCCGGCCCGGGTCGAAGCGATCCGCCACTACCCGGTCGTCCTCGGTCCGCCCCCTCAAGGCCTCGATTTCGCGCTGCAACTGCTCCAGGCGATGGTCCTGCTCCATCGAGTGGTCGAGCAAGCCCTGCAGCGCCTTCGCCAGAGGATCGTCCTCGGCTTTGGACGTAATCGCATAGGCGGAAAAACCGAGCTTGGCGGCTTTTTCCTCGCGGGTCTTGTCCTTCTCATCGAGAATGATGCGTGCCGGTATCCCCACTGCGGAGGCTCCCGGGGGAACGTCTTTCACCACCACGGCATTGGAGCCTATCTTAGCCCCCTCGCCCACGACGATGGGTCCCAGCACCTTGGCGCCGGCACCGATCACCACCCCATTCCTGAGGGTCGGGTGGCGCTTGCCCTTGTTCCAGGAAGTGCCGCCCAGGGTGACCCCGTGATAAAGGGTCACATCGTCGCCAATTTCAGCCGTTTCGCCAATAACCACTCCCATGCCGTGGTCGATGAAAAAGCGCCGGCCGATGGTGGCGCCTGGATGGATTTCGATGCCGGTCAGAAAGCGACCGATATGCGAGACCAGCCGTCCCAGCCAGCGCAGCTTGAGCTGCCACAGCCAGTTCGCGATGCGGTGGATGCGCAGCGCGTGGAAACCGGGGTAACAGGTGATCACCTCCCAGGTCGAGCGCGCAGCGGGATCGCGATCGAATACGCTGGCGATGTCTTCACGGATATTCTTGAACATAGGCGTGTCTGGTAGCTACCCAGCCTCTTGCTCGATTTTTGCTATGATATTAATGTAACTTACTAACTTTATATTTCAACTAACTGTTTTAAATAAGTTAATAAAAAATATACCGTCTCGGTTATAAGCAGTATTTTACTATTCCCCAGTGGTTTAGTCAACTATTTCCGAAAAGAATTCAGCATGCCGCGCAGTATATTGACCTCTTCCTGTTCCAGCCGGGCGCGGCCAAACAGGCGCCTCAGGCGTGGCAGCAGGCGTCTGGGATTTGCCGGATCCAGAAAACCGCTGGCAAGCAGGCTTTGCTCAAGGTGGGCGTAGAAGTTCTCGACGTCCTCGTGGCGCGCCGGCTCGGATTCGCTCGGAGGTAGCAGCTGCGCACCCAGTGCCGCCACGCGCGCCTCATAGGCCATCACCTGTACTGCGGCGGCGAGATTGAGCGAGGAACAGGTCGGATCCGCCGGAATATGCGCGACCGCCCGGCATTGCAGTATTTCCTCATTGGTCAGGCCGGACATTTCGGTACCGAAGACAATGGCGACCTCGCCCTCCTGCGCTGCCGCCACAAGCCCCTGCGCCGCGCTGCGCGCATCGGCCGACGCATACGCAAGCTCGCGCCGGCGCGCGCTCACCGCCAGGGCGTGCACCGTTCCTTGCAAAGCCTCGGTCAGGCTCGCGCAGACGCGGGCGTTCTGCAGCACGTCCGACGCCCCGCTCGCCCTGGCGTCGGCTTCGGCATCGGGGAATTTTTTCGGATTGACGAGATAGAGCGAGTCAATGCCCATCGTCTTCATGGCGCGGGCCGTCGCACCTATGTTGCCCGGATGCGAAGTATGCGACAACACGATACGAATGTGCGACAGCAGGTCTGCGCTCATATTAAAATCAAGCCTTCGGCGCAGACCGCGAAACTAACCAAAGACCCCATATCACATGCATCCCATGCTCAATATCGCGGTGAAAGCCGCACGGCGCGCCGGCACCATCATCAACCGCGCCGCGCAGGACATCGACGCTCTGACCGTCTCGACCAAGCGCCACAATGATTTCGTCACCGAGGTGGACCAGGCAGCCGAGCAGGCGGTGATCCAGATCCTGCTGAAGGCCTTTCCGGATCACGCGATTCTAGCAGAGGAGTCCGGAGCGCGCGGCAAATCGGACTATGTGTGGATCATCGACCCGCTGGACGGCACCACCAATTTCATTCACGGTTTTCCGCAGTATTGCGTCTCGATCGGACTCCAGCACAAGGGTGCAATGACGCAGGCGGTGGTCTACGATCCAGGGCGCAATGAACTGTTCACCGCCACTCGCGGGCACGGCGCCTACCTCAACGACCGGCGCATGCGCGTATCCAAGCGCACGCGGCTGGACGATTCGCTCATCGGCACCGGCTTTCCGTTCCGCGACTTCAAACACATGAGCGAATACATCGCCATATTGCGCAAGGTGATGGCGCAGACCGTGGGCGTGCGCCGCGCCGGCGCCGCCGCACTCGATCTCGCCTATGTCGCCGCAGGCAGGCTGGATGGATTCTGGGAAATAGGACTCGCGCCCTGGGACATGGCGGCGGGCAGCCTGCTGATCCAGGAGTCGGGCGGACTGGTGAGCGACTTCGATGGTGACGGCAATTATCTGGACAGCGGTCGCATTGTGGCAGGCGCACCCAAGGTATTCAGGCATTTGCTGCAGATCGTTTCTGCTCACAAGCCGCCAGATTCGGAACAGAAAATTACAGCAAAAGCAGCCCCGGCCTAAGACGCCCGGACACACGTGGTTCCGGTGCAAACACGGACGGGTGAAACAGTCCCGGAAGTCACGCCCGCAACGCGCGTTGGCGGTACAATTACAGCTATCGTTACAGGGATCCCATCAAGGTCAAACAATTCAGGTGGCCGGGACGACCCGCCGTCATTCCCCTCCGTGCGGAAAATCAATCTACCGGCTTTGACAGTCAGGCAATAACGTGGCACTTAGAGAAATTTCCGTGGAGGAACTCAGTTTCGGGATGTACGTCTCGAAGCTGGACCGGCCGTGGACGGAAACGCCTTTCGTGTTCCAGGGCTTTGTCCTGAAATCCGAGAAACAGATAGACGCTCTGAAAAAGTACTGCAAGCACGTCTTCGTCGACCCGGAGAAAGAAGACCCGGCTGAAATGGCCAAGGCCAGCGCGGAGGAAATTGCGAAAATCCGCGGCACCACGGTCTACAAGGAAGCCGCGAGCGTAGAGGTTGAATTGCCCAGGGCGCAGACCGCCTACGCCAAGACGACGGTGGTCATAAAGGAGCTTTCCCGTGCCGTGGAGATCGGCAACGCGATCGACAGTACCCGCTCGCACGAGGCAGCCGCACAGATCACCAACAGCGTCGTTCGCAATCCGGACGCAATGGCGCTGCTGATCAAGCTGCAGGAGAAAAGCGGCGCAACCCTCAGCCGTGCCGCCGAGGTCTCGGTCATGATGACCATTTTCGGGCGCTTTCTGCAGCTGCCGCAAGACCGCCTGGAAATCCTCGGCATGCTGGGATTGCTCCAGGACGTGGGCAAGCTCAAGCTGCCCACCGAGATCGCCACGCAAGGACCCATCAATGCCGCGCAAATCGAGCTCTACCGCACGCATGTAGACCACTCCGTCGAGATTCTCGGCAATACACCCGGTCTGCCGCCGGAGCTTCCCGGGCTTGCCTCGCTTCACCACGAGCGTTTCGATGGCAGCGGCTATCCGCGCGGACTGCGCGGAGGCGGCATTGCTCTTTTCGGCTTGATCGCGGGGATAGTGGATACCTTCGACACGCTCACGGCGCCCCTCCCGTTCGGGGAAAACATGCCCCCCTCAAACGCACTCAACATCATCTACAAGGGGCGCGGGAAGCAGTTTCACCCGGCACTGGTCGAGCAGTTCATACAATGCGTAGGCGTTTTTCCGGTGGGATGCGTGGTCGAGCTGAACAGCGGCGAAGTCGCGGTTGTGATCGCCCAGAACTTGGTGCGCCGGCTGCAACCGCGGATCATGGTGGTGAAAGACGCGCGCGGCAACCCGCTCATACCGTACAAAATGCTCGACCTGATGAAGGAGCCGAAGGTCAAGCCAGGCCAGCCTTACCGCATCCAGCGCACGTTGGAATACGACACCGTGAAGATCGACCCGCGCGAGCTCTTCCTGTGAGCGCAGCGGGCTCCGTCGAGCCCGTGGCAGCGTCGCAGGGTTCGTCCACAGCCGGTACCCTTCAGTTTATCGAAGCGCTGCGCGCTCGCATGGAGGAGCGGCGTGCCGATGGCCGGAATCTGGCACTGCTGCTCATGGAGTGCGGCGTGATCGGCCACATCGATGCCGCCTGGGGTTACCACGTCGGCGATGCGGTGCGCGCCCGGATTGCGGCGGCGCTGCGCGCCGAGGTACTGCGCACTGGCGATCTCCTCGGCGACCTGGGCCGCGACGACTTTGCCTGCGTTCTTTCCCTCGTGGATGGACCCGCAGTGGCATTGCTCGCGGCCGAAAAATCGCTGCGCGCGCTCGCCAACCCGTTTTGGATCGGCGAAGATGAAATCTATGCGCGTCCTTCAATCGGAATCGCGATGTACCCGGGTCATGGCGATCAGCCGGAATCGCTGCTGCAGCAGGCCAAGAGCGCCTGCGCCGTGGCACGAGGCGAGCCTAGCCATGCCGCCGTCTATGCCGAGGACCAGGAGAATCCGGAGGCATCGCGGCTTCTGTATGAAAACCGTTTGCGCACCGCGGTGTCCGACGACGCGCTCGAACTGGTGTTTCAGCCGCAGTACGATCTTCGGCTGGGCCAGATCATGGGTGCCGAGAGCCTGTTGCGCCGGCGTGACCAGGCGCACGGACTGATCCCGGCCGAAGATGCATTCGCGGCGGCGGAGTCCGCAGGGCGGGTCACCGACCTGTTGTCCTCGACACTGAATCGTGCGCTGCGCAACTGCTCGGAATTCCGCTATAACGCCGGGCTGGACTTGCGCATCGGCGTCAACCTCCCCGGGCGAGCGCTGCTGCACACGGAACTTCCCGATGTTGTCGCGCGCGCGCTGGGCACCTGGGATCTGCGCCCGGGCAGGCTGATCATCGAGGTCGGAGAGACTTCGGTGCTGGGCGCGGAGCCGGCGGCGCGGGAAACGCTAGCGCGGCTGAAAGAACTCGGGGTGAAATTGTCCATCGATGATCCTGGCTTGGCGCTTTCCTCGCTATTCTGGCTTTCCACCCTGTCGTTCCAGGAAATCAAGATTGACGTTGCGCGCGCGCGCGATCTGGCCGGCGAGCCGAAGTCCGAGCGCATTCTGCAGTCGATCATCGAACTCGCCCACAACCTGGAACTTGAAGTGGTTGCCTTGGGCGTCGCCGACGACACCGCGGCGGCCAGGCTGAAAGAATTGGGTTGCGACTACATGCAGGCCGATTACCGCGGACCTGCACTCGATGCGGAAGGCTTCGTAAAGCGGTTCGGCTTCAACGAAGGCTAGGCTGGGCAGGGCCAGCACCCTCTTCGGGGCGCTAGGCCTGCCTCCACGGATGGTCAAGTTTCCCGTCCTGGAACTCGGTGAGTCGCTGCCGCAGATCGTCGGGGATGGGCACGGCGCGTTTGGTTTCGAAGGAAAACACGCACAGCGTGAGCTGCGCCGCAATGCGTATCTGCTTGTCCAGGTGGGCGCCTGTCGCCAGCGTGAGCGAACTCCTGCCGATGCGTTCGAGCTTCAGCGTCCGAGTGATGACCTCCCCGATCTTCGAAGGCGCGACGAAATCGCATTTGATATTGACCATCGGCAGTCCCAGCCGCCGCGTGGTGATGAAATCCGCGTAGTTGATCTCCAGGGCGTGGTTGAACCAGTCTTCCACCAGTCCGTTGAACATGACGAAATAGTGCGGATAGAAGATGATGCCGGCCGGGTCGCAATGCGAAAAGCGAACCAGCATGTCGCTGTAGAAGACATCCTTTCTTGTTTCTGTGGTCATGCCTTATTCCCCGCCCGGAAAATTCATGTGTTCTGCTTCAGCCAGCGGAGACCGGGGCAACTGCAAGCTCCTTGAGCCCGGCATCGTCAAATGCCCTGCGGACCATACCCGAGGCCTTGGCGTTTTCCATAAACGCAGTCACGTAGGCAAGCGCGATGGGCCGGTTCTTCGGAATGGCGATGGCAATTCCGGTTTGATGGAAAGCGCCGTCGAGAATGCGCGAGCCCGGTACGCGCTCTGCCAGCGGCTGCAGCGAATCGCGCGTGAGTGCAAAAGCGTCCGCTTTTCCGGAGCCAAGCATCTCCAATGCCTGATCTACTGCATTGACAGGCACAATGGTCGTATTCTTCAGCAAACGACCCGATGTCCGGATCGTCGTGGTGCCGGCAATGCCGATGACACGAATGCCGGGACGGTCGACCTCGGCAATGCTTTTGATGTCGGAACCTGCTCGGACCAGATAGGTGTTCTCGAACACGAAATAGACCGGCCCGAACGCCACTCTTTTGCTCCGCTCATCATCCACCGGCATAAAGGCGGCGTCGATCGCCCCGGAACTCAGCGCGTCGGTCAATTCTCCGGAATTTGGCGCAATAAGGAATTCAATAGGCGTGCCGGCCTGGCGCGCAAGCTCATGCCCGAGGTCGACGGTAACCCCGCGCGGTTTGCCATCCGCGTCCCTCACGACGAAGAACGAAGTCCGCTCCGGGGCGGTCACGACACCAAACCGCAGTTTCCCGGTTGGCGCGAGTTCATTCAGCGCCGCAGGACCTGGACGCAATGTGTCTGTATCAGCGAAGGATCGAACCTTCATGGCGTGAACCTTCGATCAAAAATACATTATGGACGGTTTTCTTATCTCGCAGAAGCACAACACACAAGAAACGATTCCCCCAATTCCGGCACCTGCATCCGCCGTCGAATTCGGCCGCCAGCCTTCACAGCCTCCCTCAACTCCCCATGCCGGGGAAACCGTTCGTGCCGCTCTTGCGCAGCAGGTATATCTTCGCCAGCCCGCCTTCCGCGGTTTCCCGATAACTCGATTTCATGTCGCAGCCGGTCTCCCACATGGAGCGCACCACCTCGTCGAAAGATACGATGTGGTGGCCATCGGAGAGCAGCGCATACGCCGCGCAGTCGACGGCGCGTACCGCCGCGATCGCATTGCGTTCGATGCACGGAATCTGCACGTATCCGCCTATCGGGTCGCAGGTGAGTCCGAGGTGATGTTCCAGCCCCATCTCCGCCGCATATTCGATCTGACACACGGAGCCGCCCAATAGCTGCGCGGCGGCCGCGGCCGCCATGGCGCAGGCGGTTCCCACTTCTCCCTGGCAGCCGACTTCGGCGCCCGAAATTGAAGCGTTGCGTTTGACGATATTGCCGATCATGCCGGCCGTGGCCAGCGCCCGGCAGATTTTCTCATCGGAAAATTGCGACTGTCGTTGCAGGAAAAGCAGGACTGCCGGCAGCACACCACAGGCGCCGCAGGTCGGCGCGGTGACGACCTCGCCACCGGCTGCGTTGGTTTCCGACACAGCCAGGGCGTAGGCAAAGAGCAAAGCGGTCTCGCCGAAGTAGCCGGCCATGCTTTGCGCGCGGGCGTGGTAGGCAGACGCCTTGCGCGGCACATTCAGCGTGCCGGGCAGCTTCCCCTCGGCGTTCAATCCGCTTTCGATGGCTTTTTTCATGGCCATCCATATGCCGTCCAGGTACGGCCAGATCCCCTGCCCTTCGTGCTCGCCCGCCAGCTCCCAAAGCTGCAGGCCTTCGCGCTCGGTCTGCTCCAGAATCTCCCGCATGCAAGTGTAGGGATATACTTCGTCGCCGCCATCGGGCTTGCCGTCTTCATCGAGCAAGGCGCCGCCGCCCACGGAATACAGGATGCGGGAGGCAAGCACGCTGCCGGATTCGTCCAGTGCCTCGAATTTCATGCCATTGGGGTGGCGCGGCAAGGATTGCTCCGGCAGCCAGACAAGCTCGACCGGCGTCGGCATGAACGGCGCGCTGACGGCGACATCGGTGAGATGTCCGCGTCCGGTCGCGGCAAGGCTGGCGTAGAGCGTGACACGCAGGCGCGCCGCCGCGGCTGCCGACGCCCTGAAAGCCTCGGCGGCAAAGCGCGGCCCCATCGTATGACTGCTCGAGGGGCCGAGGCCGATGCGATAGAGCTCTCTGAGAGATTTCAAGTTCCCACGCCATTATTAGAAAGCGCCTCTGCCCGGAATGGCGCGGCCGGCCGGTCTGCGATCATTTACCCGCCTCCGCGTTGAACGCATCAATCATCCTGTCCAGGTCGGCAGTCTGGGTGCGCAGGCATCCCCAGTAATTGCGGTGGTCGTCCCACTGGGCGCGGAGCTCTTCCACGCTCTTGCCCAGTTGCTCGACCCAGGAGAAATACTTGAGCTGGTGCACGCGGCGCTTGTCGACCTGTGAAAGCTCGAGCACATGGTCTGTCGAAATGCCTGAAAGCCGGTCGTAATCGCGGTCCGCCTGGCGCTGATCGTATACGCCGCGTTCCGCGGTGAGTTCAGTCAGGCGGCTCCGGTACATCGCCATGGAATCGGTGAATACCGTGAATACGACGTCGTGTTCTCCGAGTTCGTAATATTTCGCGAATTTGATCGCGGCGATCATGTTGCCGACGCCGGAAACCCCCATCCACTCGAGTTGATCGAGAACTTCCTTGCCTGCCCCGTTTTCGGCCAGGGTTTTCCTGCCGGCGACCTCATTGAACAGCCGGATGAAGCGAATCGGAAGTTCGTCGTCGACGCCTATCGCGGCGTCCGTCTCCCTCATGTTGTGGATCCAGGGAATATGTTTATCGCCTATGCCTTCTATGCGGTGATCGCCGAAGCCGTTTTCGAGGATGGTGGGACACTGCAGGGCTTCGGCCACGCCCACCTTTGCCCCGGGGAAAGTGTCGCGTAGGTAGGATCCTGCCGCCATCGTTCCGGCCGAGCCCGAGGCGAGCACCGCGCCTGCGACCGCGTCGCCAGGCTTCGCGATGCTTCTGAACACCTCCTCCATCGCCGGCCCGGTTACGTTGTAGTGCCAGAGCGAATTCGGCAACTGGTCGAACTGGTTGAAGATGACCGCGTCGGGGCGCGTGCGTTCGAGTTCGATGCACTTGTCGAATATTTCCTTTACGTTGGATTCAGAGCCCGGTGTCGCGATGACCTCTTCGGCCATCGTCCTGAGCCATTCGAAACGCTCTTTCGACATTCCTTGCGGCAGTATCGCGACGGAAGGGCAGGACAGCAGCCGGGATATATAGGCGCCGCCGCGACAGTAATTCCCCGTGCTCGGCCAGACCGCCTTCTTGGTCGCGGGGTCGAAGCGTCCGGTCACGAGTTCGGGCAGGAGACAGGAAATGGCGGGGCCCACCTTGTGCGCTCCGGTGGGAAACCATTTGCCCGCGATGCCCACGATCCTTGCCTTCGTCCCCGTAATGGAGTGCGGAAGCTCCACGAAATTGACGCCGCCGAATCCGCCGCCTTTTTCGACCGGCTCGTTATGCCAGTTAATGCGGAACAGGTTCCTGGGATGCACATCCCACATTCCGATTCCCGCCAGTTCTTTCTTGACTGCCGCGGGAATCTTCGACGGGTCGCGCATCTGCGCATAGGTGGGAAGGATGATCCCTTTTTCCCTGCAGCGCTGGATGTTCTTTTTCCGCTGCGCTTCGTTGATTTTCAGGTCGATCATCGTATGTCTCCAGATATTTTCAGTGTTTCAATCCCAATCCCCGCGCCGCGGATTCAACATCCTTCAAACCCGAGCCGGTGATCAGCAAAATGCAGGTTTCCCCGGCAGGAACGGCTTCGCGCACCTTGAGCCAGCCGGCAAACGCGGCGCTCGAAGACGGTTCGGCGAACAGGCCCGAAGCGGAAGCGAGCGTTTTCTGGGCGGAAAGGATCTCCGTGTCCGAAACGACGACCGCCCTGCCGCCGTATTTTTTGAGCTTGGCCAGGGCGTGCGCCCCGTTCCGGGGAACGTCGACGGAAATCGAATCCGCTATCGTCTTGGAAGGTACGGGTTCGCCGAAGGCATCGTTCCCGGAATGGGGGGAAGCGAACGCACGCGCGAGCGCGCTCGATCCTTCCGCCTGGCAAGCCCAGATGATCGGCATGTTCCGGATCCTGCCCAGCCTGAGCAGATTTTCGAATCCCCGGTATACCCCCGCGAGGATGACGCCGTCACCCACCGGAACGAACACATGGTCCGGTGCGCCTGCTCCGGCCTTGGCCAGGTCGTCGAGAATTTCGAAGGCTACGGTCTTCTTGCCTTCGATGGTAAGCGGGTTATAGGCCGTGTTCCGCGACAACGAGCCGGTCCGGTTCGAGTATTCGAGCGACAGCTCAAACGCCTGGTCGTAGGTTCCTTCCACGGGGATAAGCTCGGCACCGTACTGCAGGACTTGAATGCGCTTGGCGACCGGAGCCTTCGCCGGAAGGAATACCTTGATGCGCAACCCGGCCGCCGCACCCACTGCGGCCATGCTCGATGCCGCATTGCCCGTGGACGCGAGAACGATTTCCTTCGCCCCATGCCTGCTGGCGAAGGCCGCCACCAGGAACGATGCCCTGTCCTTGAACGAGCCCGAAGGATTGCAGGTATCGTCTTTTATCCACAGCTCGGGCGCGTTGAACTCGCGCCTGAGCCGCATAGGCGCCCACAGAGGCGTGTTGCCGACGGGAATGGGCGGAAACCACTCCGTTTCGACCGGCAATGGAACCGTATGCGGATCCGGATCGCCTTCCCACTCCGCCTCGAGCACGCCTTCGAGCGGCCGCTCCTTTTCCTGCCGCTTGGTACACGAGTCGCACAGATATCGGCCGGGAACAATGTCGTATGTTGCTCCGCAGGTGTGACAACGATAGAACCATTTCATGTTCACGCCTTCAATGCATGAACCGTGCTATGCCCGCCCGGGCGGCAAAGCCCGGGCAAGGGCTGCAAAACACACTGGCCGTTGCAGCGTGCATCGAATTACGCCTCAATTCTTGGAGGCTTTGGCGATCGCTGCCTCGAATTCCTTCAGCATGGCCTCGCCGTCCTTGCCGTAGCTCTTGGCGATCTGCGCCTTTACCGCGGGCTGGGCCAACGCACGGAACTGGGCGATTTCCGCCGTCGTCGGCGAATAAATCTGCATCTTTTGCGCCAGCGCCGGCAGCCCGCGGTCGGAGGCCTCGATAATGCGGTTGATGCCGCGGCAGGCGACGATCGCCGAGCGCGCGGCAGCCTTCACCACCGCCTTCTCCTGCGCGGACAAGCCGTCATAGAACTGCTTGTTGATCACCCACACGTACGGCGTGAACAGATGGTTGGTCAGCGTAAGGTACTTCTGCACTTCGTCGAACTTGGCGAACTTGATGATCGGAATGGGGTTCATCTCGCCGTCGGCGACGCCGGTCTGCAGCGAGGTATACACCTCTGCCCAGTTGATCGCCACCGGCTGTCCGCCCAGGCTGCTGACCACCGCCTTGTGTGACTCCAGCCCCATGGTGCGAATCTTCAGACCCTTCATGTCCTCTGGCGACTTGATCGGATGCTTGGAGTTGGTGAAGGCAAAAAAGCCGCCCGAGTCGCCGAAGCCGAGCACATCGAGCCCGGTTTTCTTGCCGATGTCGGCCGCAAGGCTCTTGCCGAACGGGCCGTCGAATACATCGTAAGTCACGGCGATGTTGGGATAGGCAAAGGGCACATCGAGCACGCCTATCATCGGGTACACCGAGGCGATTCCGCCGACGCTGGCGATCGCGGACTGCACCACCCCGGCCTTGACCTGCTGCACCACTTCGTTGTCCTTGCCCAACTGTCCGTCCGGGAAAATCTGCACGGTGACCGAGCCGTTGGTACCGGCTTCGACCAGGGACTTGAACACCGTTGCCATCGCCCCGGTGCCGTTATCGAACGGGTCGTTCTTGTTCAGGTGGGCGAGCTTGATGATTTTTTCGGCGTGTGCCGTAACGGGCATCATGCCGGCAGCGACGCTGAGCGCCGCAGCAACTGCGATTGACTTGAACATGCGCATGGTAGTGACCTCCTTCAGGGTTAAATTGCAGGGTTGGTGCGGTGAAATCGATAGCGGGTGGCGGGAACAGATTCAGAGGCCCAGCAATCGGGGAACGGTCAGCGTCAGGCTGGGCCAATACGCCACCAGGAACAGCACCGCGACCTCGGCGATCACGAATGGCCACATGGCCGCGGTGATGCGCTCGATCCGCTCGCCGGTGATCGAACTGAGCACGAACAGGCTGGCGCCAACGGGCGGCGTCATCAGTCCGATGTTGAGCGCGAGCACGATCATCAGGCCAGCCTGCACCGGATTCATCCCGATGGAGGCGGCCAGCGCGCCGAGAATCGGGCCGAGCACGATAAGGATGGCGTTGATGTCCATGAACATCCCCAGCACCAGCAGCAGCAGCAAAATCATCAGGATGATGATCGCCGGATCGGAGGACACGCCGAGGAACAGATGCGTGATCATCTGCGGCAATTGCATGTAGGTCATCCACCAGCTCAGGATCGACGCCGAGGCAATGATCAGGAACACCACTCCGGTGATGCGCGCCGTGCGCACCAGCATCTCCACGAGGTCGGCGAAATGCACCAGGCGATACACAAACATGCCCAGCACGAGGGCGTAGAACACCGCAATTGCCGCGGCCTCCGTCGGCGTGACCACGCCGCTCAGAATGCCCCCGAGTATGATGATCGGCATGACCAGTGCGCTAGAGCTGCGGCGGAACGCGCGCAGGATGCGCAGCAGGCTCGGCCGCTCGCCGCCCTTGGGCAACTGCAGCCGGCGTCCCAGGCCGGCGATGACGGCCATGCAGAACAGGCCCATCACCAGGCCGGGAAGAATGCCCGCGGCGAAGAGTCCGGCGATCGACACCCCCATCATCGAGCCGTAGATCACCATCAGGTTGGAGGGCGGGATGGTGGGGCCGATGATCGATCCGGCAACCACCACGGCGCAGGCGAACGGCCGCTTGTAGCCGTTTTTCTCCATCGCCGGCACCATGGTGCTGCCGAAGGCCGCCGCTTCCGCCACGGCGGCGCCGGTGATGCCGGCGAACAACACCGAGGACACCATGCACGAGTGGGCCATGCCGCCGCGCAGATGGCCGACCAGCGCGTCGGCGAACTCGGCCAGACGCGCGGTGATGCCGGCACGGTTCATGATCTCGCCGGCGAAGATAAACAGTGGCATCGCGAGGAAGGTGAACAGGTCCAGCCCGGCGAAAAAGCGCTGCGGCGCCATCGCCAGCATCTCGGCGCCGCCGATCTGCATGATGCCGAGCACCCCGGCGATGCCAAGCACGTAACCGATCGGCACGCCTATCACCAGCAGCACGAAAAACAGCGCGAGAACCCAGATCATTGCGCTTCCTTCAAAACCGTGGCGGGCGGCCGGCCCAGGTTGAAATCGCGCACGCCCGTCAGCGCGAGTTGCAGACACGCCAGCGCCGACGAAACCGGCACTGCAGCGAACGGCATCCACATTGTCATTTCGAAGATGGTGGCGTATTGGGTGGCACCCTGCTTAGTCATGCCGATGCCGAAGTAACACAGGAAAGCGAAAAACGCGAAACCGAGCACGTCGATGGCGGCGCCAAGATGCCGCTGCAGGATCTGCGGCAAGCGCTCCAGCACCGCGGTGACTGCCACATGCTCGCGGCGCGCCACACCGCAGGAGACGGCCAGAAGTGCCGCCCAGATCATCAGATAGCGAGCCAGTTCCTCGGTCCAGGTGACGGGAAGCTCGATCACGTAACGGCCGAATATCCCTACCCCTACATCGAGGACCAGCACCGCCAGGATCCCCGCGCACAGCCACTCCACCCACTGGTTGATGCAGGCGCTCGCCGCTGCGCAGGCCTCGCTCAGGCGTTTGGGTCGCGAATCTGCGCGCATATCTCAAGCTCCTTCGCGACGAATACTCAGCGGCGTGCCATCCGCCTTCAAGCGCACGCCTTTTCTCTCGACGATCATCCCATAGGCGGATGGTTGCCGATGCACGTCGAAATTGAAGGTGGTGCGCTTGTACGAATTGCACAGGTCGAGATCGCAGCGCGCCACCGCGATTTCATCCCCTTTGGTAGTACATGCGGCAACGATCTCACCGGAGGGCGCGATGACGCAACTTCCTCCGATCTGGTCCACCCCTTCCTCCATCCCCGCCTTGGCCACACCCACGACCCAACTGCCGTTCTGGTAGGCCCCGGCCTGCAATACAAGCTGGTTGTGAAACAGCGAAAGATCGTCGTGCTCGGGCGCGGGCGGATTGTGCGCCGGCGTGTTGTAGCCGATCAGGATCATCTCCACCCCCTGCAGCCCCATGACGCGATAGGTTTCGGGCCAGCGGCGGTCGTTGCAGATGGCCATGCCCAGGACGCCGCCAAACGCCCTGATCACGCCAAAGCTGTCGCCGGGCTCGAAGTAGCGCTTTTCCAGGTGCTGGAACCGGCGCCAGGGCTCGTGTTCGGCGTGGCCCGGCAAATGTACCTTGTGGTACTTCGCCACGACGGTGCCGGACTTATCCACCAGGATTGAAGTGTTGTAGTGGCGCGTGCGTCCCTGCTCGACCGACAATTCGGCGTAGCCGAGGCAGAACCCGATGCCCAGCTTGCGCGCAAGATCGAACAGGGGTTGCGTTTCCGGGCCGGGCATTTCGCGCTCGAAGAAACTGTCGACTTCGGCCTGGTCCGCCATGTACCAGCGCGGAAAAAAAGTCGTCAGCGCCAGCTCGGGATAGACGATCAGCTCGCAGCCCATGGCACTGGCTTGGTGCATCAGCGCCTTCAGGCGCACCACGACTTGCTGCCGCGTTTCGCTGCGGGCGATCGGACCGAGCTGGCCGATCGCGACGTTCACAAATCTTGCCACTGAAGCTCCTTTGTATCGTTATCGGATTGGTTCTTGGTTGGCCAGGTGCATTAGGACCCGCAGCAGCACCCTCGCCCCGGCCACCAGGTCGCCGGCTTCCGTGTGTTCGCGCACGTTATGGCTCAGGCCGCCCACGCTCGGGACGAAGATCATCGCCGCCGGGCAGTTGCGCGCAAGAATCTGCGCATCGTGTCCGGCGCCACTCGGAAGGCGCCTGACGGAGTACCCCATACCGCGCGCCGTCTGTTCGACCAGGTTCACCAATTCGGGGTGAAATGCGACCGGTTCGAAGCGTGCCAGCGAGCGGCGCGAAATCTGCACGCCTTCCGCCGCGGCCGCCTCGTCGGCGAAAGCCCACAGGCGCTGCTCGGCTTGGCTTAAGACCTCTTCGTCTGTGTTTCGCAGGTCCACCGTGAACACAACGCGGTTGGGAATCACATTGACGAGATTGGGAAACACGGTCATGGAACCGACGGTCGCCACCTGGTCGCCGCCCAGTTCCCGCGCCAACTCGCGTGCAAAGCAGGCGATGCGCGCGGCAACATGGCCGGCGTCATGGCGCAGGCGCATCGGCGTCGTTCCGGCATGGTTGGAAACGCCGGAGATTTTGAATTCGGTCCACGATATACCCTGCACGCCTTCCACCGCGCCTATCGTGGCCTTTTCGATGTCGAGCACCGGACCCTGCTCGATGTGCAGTTCGACGTAACTGTCCACCTTCATCGCGCCCGCCGGCGCCGATCCGAGATAGCCAATGCGCTCCAGGTTTTCCCGCACCGTCGTGCCGTCGATGCCTTTCGTTTCGAGCGCCGCCGCGAGCGGCAGATCCCCCTGAAACACGAGGCTGCCCATCATATCCGGGGCGAAACGCGAACCTTCCTCATTGGTGAAGAAAGCCACTGCGAGCGGCTTGCGCGTGCGGATTCCCGCATCCTTGAGAGCACGCACCATCTCAAGTCCGGCAAGAACCCCGTAGTTGCCGTCGTACAGCCCGCCGGTGCGCACGGTGTCGATGTGCGAGCCCGCCATCACCGGCGGCCCGTCTTCCCGCCCGCCATAGACGCCGACGACGTTGCCGATGCCATCGACGCTGACGTTCATCCCCAGCGTCTTCATCTGCGTCACGACCCAGTCCCGCCCGGCCTTATCTTCATCCGTGAGCGCCAGCCGGCATACCCCGCCGCCTTCCAGGGCGCCGATTCGTCCGAGTTCCTGCAACGAGGCCAGCAGCCGTTCGCCGTTGATGTCCAAATCCGCCATTTCTATCTTCCTTCGCGAACCACCGCCAGGCGTGGTTCGTCTCTTGAACAGGTTCAGTCCTCTATATCGGCGAGGGCTTCGTGGATGCGTTCGATGCGTTCCATGCGCTTGCGCGCGCCGGGTCGCATCGCGGCGACGAGCGATGCCGCGAGATAATTGACGATGCTCATCGGGGCCACATAGGAATCGAAAACCGCCGATCCGCCGGTCACGCAGCCGAGGATGACATCGGCCGGTCGCGCCAAGGCCGAAACCGGCGAGTAGGTGAGCAGCACGATCTTTGCGCGGGCTTCCCTGGCGATACCAACAATCTGCCCGAGCAGCTTGATCCGCCGCCGGAAATCGACAACGAAAACTACGTCCCTCTCGCCCACGTCCGCCATCAGGTCGGCGACCTTCGCGGCTGCGTCGTTAAGCAGGAAAACATCCGGCTTCGCATGAGAGAACAGCGCATGGGCGTAAAACGCCGTGGCGTAGCCGTTGCGGTAGCCGACGATCCACACGCGCTGCGCGGCTTTCAATACGGCCACCGCAGCCTTAATGTCGTCGTGGCTCAGATTCTGCAGCGTGGTGGCGAGATTCTGCGCGTCGATCGAGAAATGGCGCTCGAGGCCTGAACCGTTGCCGGCGAGCTTGGCGACATCCTCGAGCTTGAACAAGGGCGATTCAGCGGGAGGATGAGCCCGCACGTCCGAACGGAACTGACTGAAGCTTTCATAGCCGAGGCGGCGGAAAAACCGCGCCGCAGTGGCCTTCGACACCCCCGCGAACCGGGCCAGCTCGGTGGCCGAATAGCTCGCAAGGTTGGTCCGGCGCTGCATGACGACATCCGCGAGCTTGCGCTCTGAGGGCAACAGCTCGTCGTAGGACTCCAGAATCAGTTCGCGCAGACTCATGTCGGACGGCCCCCCTTAGCCATCGGACCGGCCCATCGACGTACCCGGCCGGGTGGGTTACAACAGTTTCAGATATAACTATACGTGGAACATTTGTTCCTTGTCAACAGCCGCAATTGTGTAGATTGTCTATCTAGCGGCAGTTGCGGGTTCGCCCCCCAAATAGTATGATTTAGTCACACCGCACTGAAAGGAGCGTCTCAAATGAGCAATGCCGTCAAGAAAACCATTTCGCTCCCCGCTGATCTCGCGCGTCACGCCGAAGAGCTCGCGCGCGCGGAGGGCAAGACCCTGAGCGGAGTCATTCAGGACGCGCTGCGGCAGGCCGCGATCGAGCGCCGCCTACAGGAGCTGCGTGGCATGCAGGCTTACTGGAGCCGCATGGCGCGGGACAAAGGCATACTCACCGAAAGTGATCTCGATCGCTATCTGCGCGCATGAACA
>ERZ1292633.1141-Hain-H41-02um-R1-1141-length-29113-cov-5_pt1 | contig 29113 bp, 37 predicted proteins | sample MGYA00564406_ERZ1292633 | MGnify/ENA primary metagenome ERZ1292633 (study PRJEB36523, sample SAMEA6512639) | groundwater metagenome | collected 2019-01-08 | study: AquaDiva: Metagenomics assemblies of 32 groundwater samples | reverse complement strand
TTACGCTAAAAAATGAATATAAAATCTCATTTTTATAACACAAAATTGAGATTAAAAGTTCAGTAAAATAACACAACCACGACTATGAATTTGGCTATTGTTGGTAGTAGACACTTTACGGATTACGATATATTTTTAAAAATGATCGATATCAAACTCACAGAGATAGGATTAGACATTTGCGATATTAAAATGATAGTCTCTGGAGGAGCAGCTGGTGTTGATACATTGGCAGAAAGATTCGCAGCAGATTATAATATCGAATGCAAAGTATTTGAAGCGGATTGGAGCAGATATGGAAAGTCAGCAGGGCCAAGACGAAATTCAGAAATCGTAAACACGGGCACTATTATGATTGCATTTGTAGCTGAGGATAGTGTAGGAACATATGATTCCATAAACAAGGCTCGCGCTAAAAAGATACCTGTATATGAAGTTGATATTTAATACTTAATACTTATATAAAAATATTACGATCTTTATTTGGAAATTCCAAATAAAAATAGATGTATAAATTAAAAAGGTCTAGTTTTTTGGACAGTATTTTGAGGGTGTTCGGGTGGTACATAAATAGAACATAATTTAAGAGGAGTAGTCCCCATGTTTTGAACGCGATGGAATGTATTAGGCGGTATTATCAGCATAGAATGTTTTCCTAAAGCAATATTTTTATCTTCTCTACGACCTCTTCGTATTCTGTATTTTGAACCTGAGTACTGCAAGCTTTTCGAGTACCCGATCTCTGCGATACATAAACCTTCGAAAATCTGGAGTATTTGTGTAGTATGAGGATGAGTTTCTAAGCGGATGTCTTCTCCGGCATCTACGCTCATTAAAACTACCTGAACCGATACCCCTTTTTCTCCAGCAAGAGTATAAACTACACGTCTATAATCAGTATTTTCTAAAACATCTCGTTTAATATTTGTAAAATAGGTGTCCATTTAATTAAATGAATTATAAAAAATGATTATAATATTCCAATTTTTACTAAAATATACTGACGTGTGATTACATTAAAAATAAAAATTGAATCTAGGAAAATATAAATCGTTTGGACCATTTTTCTGTTAAATAACAGAAAAATGTGTATATTAAATTATAAAAAATAAGACAAAACTTGTGGAGGTTTATTGTCATTGTGCTGATTTGATACCGCTTCAAATATCTTAAAATCTCTATTCATTTCTGAGTTAACTTCTAATACGGCCGCTTCATTTCCGCATCGATAACAATAATTTGCTGCAGAAAATACAGTTAATACAGATTCATTAAATACATAATCATACCCTGATTGGCAGAGTTGATGGGCTCGTACGATACATTTAGTATTATTTAAATGATTAAATTTGGTAACAGGGATTTGTCCAAATAAAAATCCCATTCCTCTTGGCGATACCGCCCATTCTTTTACTGTCACAACAGGGTCGCTCCAAAGTAAATCTGCGATCATACCAGTTTCTTCAATATCATGAATTCTTGAGGATTTATTAATTTCGCTGATAAACTCTAAGCTTGGGCCGATACCTCCATGAACGAGAAATAGCTCATCGGTGATGGTAGCAGCCAATGGTAACAAATCAAACACTGAAGTACAAAAACTATATACTATATTATTACCGTACTTTTGCATGCATTCATCGTAAAAACCGTATATTTGAGTCATAGTTCTAGACTCGTGATTACCTCTTAATAATGTCATTTTTGTAGGATATTTGACTTTAAGAGCTAAAAGATACAAGAATGATTCAACGCCGTGATAGCCTCTATCGCAATAATCCCCTAAAAAGCAGAAATTAGTATCTGGCGGATGACCAATATCTTCAAATATATTTAGCAAGTCGTAAAATTGACCATGAATATCGCCTACGACGACGAGAGGTGGTCGTAAAACTATAACATTAGGGTCTTCGATGAGATAATCTCGCGCTTTCATACATAACAATTTTACAGAGAGCAAATCAGGAAGTTTTCCTTCTTTGAGATCAATTAATATTTTTTCAGCATGTTGAGCCATCGCTTCTTTATTTATCCGCTAACAATTAATTTATGTTTTATACTTTAAGTCTTAAATATTTTAATCATCTTCGTCTTCGCTTGATTTTATAGCTTTTTCAAATCTTTTTAGCGGGACATTAAACCTTTCTGAAAATTCTTGCAATGATAATACAGGTACTTCTAATTCTGATGCCGCAGACATTTTATCTGTAAGGGACATAACATTACCGCATATAACAGCGCTAACGCTCGATGTAACTGTCGATACAAATTCGCCGTCGTTATCAAAGATATAATCTTCCAATTCGTAATCTAAATTTCCCATAAAATTGGTCGTGACGAATTTCTTACCTGCTATAAGCGGGTTCCTTCCTTTTTCGTCTAATTCTTTCATTCTTTTAGTGTAAAAAAGGATAGCCTTTTCGACATCTTCTTTTGCAAAACTATCTAAATATTCTCTAAACTTTGGGATACCTTCAGATATCGTTTTAATTCTCATAGGGCCAAATCCAGCTACTTTTTTAGACTTAAAATATGCGGCGATTTTTTCTTCGCTCATATCCAAAATAGCTGGAATCTCTTTAAATAATTGTTTTAACATTTTACGGCCAAGCCCCGATTTAAAAGTCGTAGAAGCAATTATAAATCTATCTGGAGGAGTGATAGCCATAATTTTACGGATACCATGGTAATATCCTTCAGCCGTTTTTTTACCAATCCCTTTAATTTTAATGAAATTAGCGACATCCGATTTTACTATCGACTCAGGCGTGGTCATACCCGCTTCATATAGTTTTTCGGCTGTTTTTTGTCCTAATCTGGCAACTCCGATGGTCTCAAAAAAATGTACGACTCTTTTAATTAAAACGTCTTTATTATTATCGATATCATCTAAAACGATATCTGATTTATCCCAATGATATTCGTATCCTCCTTCATCAAATGTTGGAGGAAAAACAGGAGTGATATTGGCATTCACTTCAACGTCCTTTAAGACTGGTATAACATCCCCGGACCTTACGACCTTGACTTTAGTGCCTTTTCCTAATCGCCAGTCTAATACGTGTCTAGCATTATGCGCAGTCGCTCTAGCTAATCTAACACCTTCTACATAAACTGCTTCATATATTGCTACGGGTACATATCTACCATATCTAGATATATTCCATTCTACATTAATAATTTTGGTAGACCGCATTTGATCTTCTAACGTCATCTTAAATGCTATTTTATACGTCGGAGATGTAGCTTCTGTTGTATTTTTATCTAATTCTGGTATACCTTTTTGTGCTTTGTCTACTGCTAAAACTAGCCCATCTATTATATATTTTGCTTCAAGTCTTTGCTTTTTATAGAGTTCAATAATTTCAAATACGGTCGGTGAATGTAATACATCATTATCAACTACTAAAAATCCTTCTACGCCTAAAATTTTGAATGATTGAGATGGCTGAGGGACCATTCCCGTAGTACTTGTCTCGTGCATAATTTCATACACTACAAAATCTATATCATGAAGGGCCGGAGATACAAATCCAGCGTTAATTTTGCCACTTACGAAAGCTCTAGCGTTAGAATAGGTTCCTTTATATTTGTGCTCCCATTTATCTTTTGGAAGCACGAATTCGCCTCTTACTACAAATAGTTCATACGCTGTGCTTTTTAGTTTTTTAGGTACAGATGTAATATAAGCTGCTAAATAGGTTACGTTGCCACCTATAATACCGTCTCCCCGGGTATTTAATTCGACGAGATTACCATTTTCATAAATCGCCATACCACTCACTCCATCTAATTTTAAAGACCATGAACAAGGGACAGGTTTCATAAATGCAGACCCTATAAATTGAGATAAAAATAATGAACATTCAGTTGTGCCCGGTTTACGTTTTTCTAACGAAGACATCATAAATCGCAGCCTTTTTCTTATTTTGTCTACAGGTAATGCGCCTATTTTTTCATAGGCTCTCCCCTTTATTTTTTCGCGTTTTTTGAGATGATATTCTAAAGCATCAAATGAATTATCAGTCAACCCTCCGCCATCATAGTTGTAATATAAATAAGCAGCGATTTGTACCATTTTAATTAAGTCGGGAGTTTTGCCTAAATGAGTCATTACATATTTGTCAGGATCTTCGTTAATAATATCGGCATCCGAAATTGTTCTTGGTAAACATCCATACGGTTCTAATGTAAAACAATTGCAACTTTTATTGCACTCATCGACAGTTAATGCATCACAGACATCTGCTTTTATGAGAGTTCCGGCTATTCCAACGTCTGGAGGGCATCCTTTTTCAACTTTAGAAAATACAATATTATAAACGGTAGCATAAGAAACGTTAAGCGTGGCAGCAGTCATTTGAATACATTCGTCTATTTTTAGAGACGCGGCTGGTAAGCTAATATTGTATTTATCGGCTACATGCTTCAAGAAGGCCTCGTCTAGAGATTCTATAATTTTCTTCTTTGGTGGCATAACCTTAAAACTAATTTAGGTGTCACTACCTAATAATTATATAGAGCTCAATATTATTTTATCATTCTAAAACGAATGATAAAAGATGATAAAAGATGATTAAAGATGATAAAAGATAGTTTAGTATTTGAAACCGTGATATGCAAGGGCTCTTTTAATTTGATTACCGCTCAAATCCGGATTTTTAACTAAAAGTTGACCCATTAACATAATAATTGCGTCTTTGGATGTTAAAATATCAATAATTTGAGTATCAAAATTGTCAGATTTAAGACCTTTAATTTTATCGCAAAGTGTAGGGTTTGTTAATTCAGACATATCCGTCGTAAAATTTATCAGTTTTAATTATAAAATTATCAGTTTTAATTAACATTTTTTTCAGCCTATATTCGTAACGGGCAGTAATTAATATACAATTCTATAAGATAGCATCCATTTATCCGGGTCAGTTTCGCTTGGTCTATATATTTCTACTAAATTCCCTTTAGTAGCACCCAAAAACTTTACAATAGCATCCGTTGTAGGCAATCTAGGTATTTTTTGATCTCCAACTTTTAAATTGTATGCATCATAAATGGCTTTACGTTCTCTAGTAGAACATATTCGATGTTTGGGTACTAACACATGATCTGGTATGAATACCATGGATGATTGGAGAGTCCAAATATCGATATGTATTTTTTTAGTAACTTTTAAAGATTTTATAACTTCTCCTACTTGAGGAGTAGGACCTTCGTCTGCTATGATGAATGCATTTAAGATGTCGTTCTCTTCGAGTGTTGATACGACATCTCTTACGTTAGAGCCAAGTTTTCTTTCGTGGATCCATATAACCATAACTGCAGGACCCCCCTTCTTGAAAATCATATTTTCAGACATTGCAGTTTTTACAGCAGATAGGTCTGTGTATTCTGAATACATTTCGTCGAATTCCTCGCGTGTTTTATCGTATTTTTTGGATACATAATAACCTCTATATTTTAATATTTTAAGCATAACTGTATAGGAAGTGTAATATTTACGAAGTGTTTCATCGTTCATCTTCTTTTTTTTACACCTTTATGATTCTATCGTTTTATGGATGCTTATTTTTAAGCTGTGTTTTCAATTTTATTATTTATAATAATAAAATTATGCGTGTATCCTCGATAAAATGTACCTATTCGTTAATATATTTAACAACAAGGTGGAAATCCAAATCGCGTCATACCTGTAATATTTATATTTAACTCTTTGGCGATAACTAAAGCTCTTTTGACACCGATCAAAACTACCATACGATCATCTGTATCTACGTCATTGCCGTATAACGCACATCTTCTACTTCTAGCTGTAGATAAATCGCGAATAGACTCCACTATCATCGGTCTCATCTTTCCGAAGTGTAGATTCATTGCCATTATTATTTCTCCATTTACTACAGACATTGTATTTCAATCTCCGTAAATAAAATAAAAACGCTACATACATATTTCATTTTTATATCAATCTTCATCATACATATGCAAAAACATGTACCTATATACAAGTACAATTATTGTTAGCCATGTTGCGATAATCGTACATACAGTAACTAAAATTTGACCTGCTAGTAACATTTCTGGATTTTCGTTACTAAAAGCCCATACTACTATACCTGCTACAATACCCAAGAAACTCACTGGTATACAGCTTAAATAAATTAAAAATGCGCATCTTTCACCCATGCAACAACAGCATGTCCATTGGATTATATACATCTGCAAGCATTTTATGGAGCATCCGTCATTATGAGAATGGCTTGCTATTATTAAGGGAGAAAATTCTTTCATTCAGTATTACTGAATGAAAACTGATTCGGGAATTTTATTTTTTTTCTAATATTCTGGATATAATTAACTCAACTCTACGATCAGCGATGAGCGATGAAGGTTTTTCAAATTCTAAATCTATAAAGAATACACGGTCTCCACCCCACGATGAACCTTTTGCATCGCCCATTCTAATGATTTTAGCGGTGTAAATTTCACCGACATTATATTTTTTATTTCTAACACCTCCACTAAGCAAAATAAATCCTTCTTTATTATGGCCGTGTATATTTACTATATAACCTAATTCATCTTTGCTCATTACAGTAACTTGTACCATTTCTCCGACGACTGGGGTGATTTTAACATTTTCAGGCGTTTCCATTTTGGATCTCTATACCAGATCCAAAATCTTTAAATGTATTTTTCAATTTTATTTAGTAAGGGAACCGGACGTTCTTCCCTTAATTTTTAACAGAGCCGCACTCATAGCATGAGCGAAATCTAAATTAGCAGAAATAATATCACCCCCAAATGTTGATTCGTCATGAACTTGAATACAGCAAGTCCCAGTTTTTTCTGCGAGCGCTAGCCTTATATGTGGATCTACTAAAACTCCTGGCAATTCAAATGCGATATTGTATTTAAGCATGTACATTGAGCACGTGTATTTGCCGCATACATTTACATCATAAATAAATACATCATCTGGGAAAATAGATTCGATTTGTTTCTTTAGAACCTTTTTCGTTAAAATGAGAGAAGACGTATTATTTTTTACAGTCGCCTGAGGTTTTAAAATCGGAGTTGATACCATAGTCATAGCGTTCCATATTTTATTAGGAATATTATTGTATCGCTTGTATTTATTTAAAGCCCATTCGAGTCCGTCTTCTGTTAGATATTCAGTAGTTGTAAAACAATCTCCGCCTATAGGCTGAAAATCAAACAGCGCCTTTTTATAGTGACGAGGAACATCTTTCGCAAAAGACTGAATCTGGAATAACTCTTGGATATGTTTGAGACTATACTTAATCTCGTTATTAGTATCTATAGTTCTGATAAAAAAATCAGGGTAAAGAGTTTTGACGGCAGTAAGAAAATTCATTTCACAAGGTACAATTATGGTATTAAATTTTTTAAATGTGTTTTTCAATTTTTTATCCAGAAAAATTTACTCAGAAAAGATAACACCTTTTTTGATTGAGTATATTAAATTGTGAAATTATCAGTCCAAATAATAAAATGGACACAAAGTTTTTCTTAGAAGATCCCAGTATTCTTGTCACAGATATGGTTTTATTTCCTACTGCGACTATGACACGGGAACAAAAACTTAACGCCTTAGTTCGATTAGCTCTTATCATTACGGCTGGTATGTACGTAATGGAATACAAGTATTGGTCAACATTTTTATTATCTTCTATCCTTTTAATCATCGCTATTCAATACGTTGCAAAATCTAAACCTGAAAAGTATACAACTGACGTATCATCAACTAGAGAAAATTTTTCAATCGTGCCAACCTATTTAGGTGATGATTTTGAGACGACTGTTGTCGCTCCAACGTTCGCAGAAGAGTGGCGCATATTACCACCTCAATATAACGAATATACTAGCGTGGAAAACATTGAGCCACTCTTTCAAGAACCTCCAAGACCTCAAGCTTACCCGTACGGACAATACTTAACAAGAACTAATTTATTACCTAGCGATGAATACATGACTCATCAAAATTCGACAGGTGGAGCTCAAAGCGCTCGAGAGTATGTCAATAGCTCGTTTCGGAAGCACAGGATGGCGAATCAGGAAATGATGTCAAAGATTCTAAAGAAGCGCATCGCCAGACGCTTTAGACATTCGAGTAGCAATGACACCGTTTCTTCTTTCCATTCCTATTAAGTATGCGGGAGTGTATTTCGTTGTACTTTTATTGTTTATAAACAATAAAAGTAATTAGCTTAAAGATAAATATTAGTATTTAACGAGAATTTAAGTCCAAAATATGAACACTTTACCGTGTCACCCCTTACCAATAGAAAACCCGAAATTTACAATAAGCCCTCCGTTATTTACGCAGTGGCCACCAGTACATTACCGTCAAAATGGGTACGTAACTGTTGATTTCTTATAACGTATTATAAGAAATACTTTAAAATTAATTATTTTATATTAAAAAAGCGGTACGTAATGATTAACGCCCATCCTTGTAAAATAGTTGCTATGACTCAACTCGCGCGTAACTACGTTAGTTCTCACTTTATATAAAGTGAGAAATGAGGTAAATCGTAGATACTATCTATGAGATTTACCAAGGCTTAAGATCCGCATGAGATTTGTACGGTATTTCTTTTTTATTAATAACAGAAGAATTATCAATGACAGGTAATGTAAATCGCGGGTCGTAAGAAGTGAGAGTATAAGTCGGCCAAGGGTTTCGCTCGTTAAATGTTGGTCATTTTCATAGGCTGAATAGGATTTTTTAAAATGGGATTTTTTCTCTCGTCAGCTGTCTTAGAACCATTCATAGATCTAATTTCAGTACACATACCATAAATTCTACGTTGGAGGTCAACATTCTCTTGTTGAAGTTTTGAATTTTCTGCTGTTAACTTATCTACCTCAAGTTTGCGGGTTGAACACTCTGAACATTTTAAAAAATTAGCATTGTCGCGAGGATCATGTAAAATAGGTAAATCTTGAGTAAAAATATCGCGAGGATTGTGTAAAATTGTATCTCGCACAACTGGGGTATGGTTCACAGAATTCTGCCTTATCGAATTAAGTTCAGGGTTAGGATGACCTCTAGCATCTAGGATATGATTAATGATTTTTAGAGTCACTAATCTAGCAGCTATACCTAAAGGATTTCTTTTGTGGATTTTTGCAATTTCGTTAATATCCAATAGATCTTCGTTGTAAAGTTTTGCGAGTTGAGCATTTTCTTGATCAGTCCATCTTTTACCAACTTTTGACATCTTTTTTAGAAAGTCCTAATAAAAGTTACGATTATTTCTACCAAAAAGGTAGAAATATATTTCAATTTTTTTCGAGCGATTTAAGTATACATCGCTAGAACACGTTCGACTTTTTTAAGAATGTGACGCTGGGATACAGGTAAATGTTCGTTTAAATATTCGTATCGCTCATTTATTAAAGTTGTTAATTGTCGCAATTCTCTCTCCACTGCTTTCTTGTCCTTGACCTTAAAGTTATTAATTTTTTCTAAAAAAATACGATCTTCTTCATTATGTTTTTCAATGATCTCTGCCGAATAATTTATTTTTAGCCATAAATAAAATTCATATTTTATAGTCGTAAAATATCGCTGGTTGGAGTCATATTTTATAATATCTGGTATAAAATACGGGTATTTATCTTTTAGCGTTTTAATATTTTCTTTTTGAATAAACTCATCCCAGTGATTATTTTTAAGCTCATCAAAATGCTCGTTGATAATGCACTGTTTGTATTTATCATTAATATCGACTTTAGTTTGAACAAGCACGTCTGAGTCTATGTTAAACCACTTATGCATGCATTTTTTTAATCTGTATAAGTCGTTAACTTGTGACATTAACACGATAATTTCGTTTAATTTGGTTTGCATAAAGTTCGCTAGTAATACACGACAAATAATAATCACGATTATTCTATCAAAAAAAGCCAGAAATATATTACATTTTTTAGCTACCAAAAAAATGTAATATATCAGTCACCCATGCGCAACAAAATTGTTGCGCAAAAAAATCCATGATATATGTATACATTTTAGAATTAAAAAGGGGAAAATACTATGTTGGTAAATCGAAAAATCCTGATAAAAGAATCAAAGATCATTTTGATGGAAAAGGAGCTGCCTGGACTAAAAAATATAAACCTATACGGGTCGTAGAAAAAATCAGCGACTGTACAAATTATCACGAAGATATGTACACAAAAATGTATATGGATACATACGGCATCGATAATGTCAGAGGCGGCTCGTATGTTACTGTAACATTAGATCCACAAACGATAAAACATTTGGAGGCTACATCCATTTCTTCGACTGATAAATGTTTTGCCTGTAAGAAAAGCGGTCATTTTATTAAAGACTGTCCAACTAAAAGGGTATGTGAAAGGTGTGGTCGTGATAGTCACGATAAAAGTCGATGCTATGCAAAGAAACATATCGATGGAAGTGTTATACTTAAAGATACAGAAAAAATTGTAGAATTATCAGGAGACGATGAAAATAGCGAAGAGTTAAACGATGAAAATAGTGATGAGTTAATCGAAGACGACGAAAATAGTGATACGATTATAGATATTTCTTATTCAACGATTGACCAATTTGATAATGATTTTCGCAATGGACTTTTAGGGTCACACCAAACAATTAACAGTGAATTTAATGATAACTATATTTTTACCAAACTTGCGATTATGGTTACCACTGTTTTTGTGTTGGTCGTAGTTTTAACATTGTCATTGACACTCTCTTAGCTATATTATTTGCATTTTTATACTACTATTATTATTAATAGTATAAAATCAGGCAGCCTGTTTACCTACCAGCGGTAGTCTTATTCAATCTTTACATATCCTACAACATGATTCGGTAAAAAATCATGATTATGAAAGTCGCGTAGTTTTTCTTCTTTTAAGGCGTCGTAAGGGCCAAACGAACAGCACCGACTTTGTCTAACAGAATCTCTAAACTTCCGATACGAATCAAGTGATGGTATTTTAATTTTTTGGTACATAAAGTCCCCTTCGTCAGTTTGAGCGAGCGCGCCGAAAATGATAGGAAATTCTGCATCTTGTATGACACAAGGTATAGCAGTCTCTTTAACCAGCGTCACTAAAATATCAGGCGAAATGGGTTTAAGGTAATCTTGAGAACTTACGAAGTGTGTGTTGAGTATCATTTTAGGTACACTATATTATTTGTATGTGTTTAAACAACTACGGATAATATATTTATTTTCCTGTTTTCCTACATATAAATTGTAGGAAAAGTATGTTATTTTATTTAGGAGCTATGTTTTTTACGTTTAGCGATTAATTCGTCTTTCTTTTTATTAGATTTTACAACTACAGGTTGTTCAACGACTGGTTGAGGATCTTCTTCAGTTGCAGACATTTCTTCTGCACCTTCGTTAGCTTCGACTACGACTTCTGAAGTATGCACCTCTTCATCTGGTGTTGTATTGTCTTCTTGTCCTTCAGTTTCAAAGTCGTTTGTGTTAATTTCGCCTTGAGCGTCGCCAAGTGGAGATTGAAATCCCCCACCGTCACCCCCTTCTGATCCTTCAGCTGAATCGTCATTTTCAATAGCTTGATTATGAGGGACCATTCTTCTCTTTGGTAACGAATTAGCTCTTTGGGCTGGCGCAATATTCATTTGAACAATTCGAAGTTTGTTAGATGCTCCATATCCAGTTTTACCATGACCGCCATAAAAAATGCCTTCCCAATGAACGACCGGTTCTACGTCTGTTAAAATAGATGGAGCAGTATCGCTAAATTTCATATATTTTAAAGGAGATACTAATTTATCTCCAGGCCCGTAAATCTGAGTTTCGCACTTAAGAGCCCCAATTTTACCTCTCGTAACAAGCTTAAGATAGGCAGTTTGAGGTTTTTCTTTGTTTACAAATTTAGCTTTAGTGACTTTATCCACAGACTTTCCCCATTCGTAAATAGGTTTTACGAATTGATGAGGATTCTTAGTCTTACGAACAGCCGAATAGTTATTGTAAGTTACGGTTGGGATTTTTCTAGTCTCAGGATCAGCATTAATCGGCTTTTTACATTCTTCGATAATAAATTCAGCGGTCAATCTGTGAATTGTATCAAACGTATCCTTAGTCTGTTTTTCATCAGCGTTAGGATTAGTAAAATTTTCCAAAGATGAAAGAGGATAACCAATTTGAAAACCCTTAAGATTTTCGGCAGTTTGTTTCTCTTTTGGAGTAAACATTTCCCAATTACCGTTAATACCCCAAACTGTCTCTTTAGCAAGTTGGAAATAAATTGGTAACTCTTGACCTTGTGGTCCTCTAACAAAAGCTTTTGAGGTTGTCAATTCAATAGGAGGCGATCCATCTTTCTTGTCAAAAATTTGAGTTGTTGGTTCCGTAATTACGACTGTACTCCAATCAAAAGTGTTATCCCCTAAAGGGATAAAAACTTCCGTTGGCTGAGCCTCTTTTAATTTAGGCGCATTTGTTTGAGTTTTTGACGTATCATTAGATTTAACTTTAGAAGTAGCGGCGCTTGACGCGGAAGTGTTATTTGCGCTATTTTTAGTTGAATTTTTGGATTGTTTTGTGCTCATTTTGGATTTTGCGGAAATGTGTTTGCTTGTGTATAAGTAAAGTTCGACCTATAAGATGGTTTACGAAAATATATTTTCCATTTTTTTCGATGATGAAAAATGACTTAAATTATTCGATAATTTAGATGATAATTTTACATAAATTTAATTGATTTTTAAGTATGCTTGGATATTTTAATTTGCAATCTTCCACATTTTTTAATGACCCGGGTCATTAAAGATTGACCTTCGCATAATTTAATAACATTTGCTGCGTGTAAATCATCTATATACGGACTTTGAGTAGTCTTTCTTTTGTTATCTGCCGCAAATACTAAAATGTTATACTTGTAACTAAATTTTGACCAAAAATGAGCATGGGTGGTTAACTTATAATACTTAAAATAGTGCACCAGCGATGTTAAATATGCATTTTTAGTAGATGGTATAATTACGCGGCCGGGCATTAAATAATATGCATCGTATCGAAGTATGATTTGTTCGCGTAAATAAGTCTCTTTAGATATCCTAAAATATCGGAGAGTTTTAGCGATAGCTTTTTCGTAAGGATACATTGACGTTTTGGTTGCAAAAATGTTTAATTCGCAAATAATAATAAAAATATCAGAATGAATATCTAACGGTATATTATTCATTTTTAATTCTGAGCATTCTCTTTAATTTCTTTCATTTTTAAACTGAAAGAAATGTTTTATAATTCTCTTTAAACTACCCCAGATCTTTCTAATCTATAATGGCCAGTTTGAGTCATACTGGCACGATTGTTAATAGTGTAAGTGGATCCTCTATGAAGATCTCCGATAAATGCTGGTAAACTGGAGTTATTAGTAGGAAGAACGAGGATTTTAGCTTGCGATCCAAACCCTTGTGAAAAATGAACATCTGGTAATTCGACGTATTCAGTTAATCTTCCGATAGTTCTAAATCTATCCATAGGATTTGGGCTTGCGTTGGATGCGGATTCTACAATAACTTCATATTCGTTAACTGGAAAAGTCGAATCCCATTTAAAAAATGCATAATCCAAAGCGTTTTGTCTTCCTTTAACAAAAGGTGGTACACTCACCCATTGGCCAAAATTACGAGTCATATCGTATTGTCTATCTGCCATTTTTAATTGTTATAAAATAATAAGTTACTACTACTTAATATTTTTTTAAGTAGTTATTTGAGTAACTCATAAAATTGAAAATTTAACTAATCTTAATTTATCGTTAGTTGTATATATTTTTACTTGGATATGTCCAAGTAAAAATGGAGTTTTGATCGCTTTATTCTTCGCTATTATCAGAAGTAATTACGCATTCTTTTTCCGACGAATCATCGCTACTCATCTCTTCGTCAGATGAGAGTTTATCCTCTCCTTCTTCGCTCTTATCATCTTCTCCGTTTGCCGACTCGTCCTCTACATTTGCTTCATCCTCCACCTTTTCTTCAGTTTCAACCTTTGCTGGTATCACTTTGACTTTCGACGAACCAGTACCCGACCCGGATCTAATGATATGTCCAGATGCTTCAAGTTGTCTAATATTGTCATCAGACAGTTTTTCGATAGTATCGTTATCCTTGCCTAATACACCGTAGACTTCATAAGTTAACCTGTCAAATAAATATCTAGTATCAATATCATAATAGACTTTACCATTCGACTTGGTTTCAATGCTTTTTGGGATGAATTTCTTTTTAGGAGTAATCTTTTTCAAAAGGGACTCTGATTTAACATCAGCGGCTGCTTTTCTATCTGCGCTATTCCCAGTTTTAACTTTAGGAGCTTTACTACTGGTGGCCGCCTTAGAATTAGGAGCTTTTTTACCAGCCTCGTTATCTAACTCTTTTTTAGCGTGAGCGTTGAGTTCGGTTGCATAACAACCACTTTTTTCGGCTCCACAATAATACAATAATTTACCATTACTTTCAATGGATCTTTTTGCAGGCTTACCACATTTTTCAGTTTGACCCTTTTTAATTCGCACACACGTATGAGATTCTTCGGCATCTTTACCTTTTGGTTTAGACACTTTAGTATCCTTAGTCACCGTGGCAGCTTTCGGTGCAGGGATAGTCTTTTTAGCAATTTCAGGCTCTTTATCATTATTATTATTTTTATTTTTATCTTTATTATCTTTAGCAGTAGTACTCCCAGATAATGTAAACTTATCAAGAGAAGCGGTAACTTCTTTTACACTTTTACCGAGGTCATTCGCTAAATGTTGAGCTAATAATTTACCGTATTGAGACATTTTTTTTAATCGTGGTTTATTTTGAGTGGTATATTTTTCAGACGCTAACTTTTAAGTTGGGACAAAAATTTATTTTCATTTTTTTGGCAATTATAAATTAAGTACAATTTTACGATTTTTTAATCGGAAAAATTGGAAATTAAAAATAATTTACTTGCCAAAAATTGTGGTTTTCAAAATGGAATTATTAACCGAAAAATACAGCATACCAGAAATTATTTTATCAGCGGCCATTGTTACGGTTGGATCGTATGCGTTGCATCACTCTTTAAAACATCTATTAAAATTATGGGATAGGGAGGACGATTTCCCTGTCGGAGCGAACATGTTTCACCATCCTTTCGGGGAGCCTTTTATATCACCGTGTCATTTATCGGCTGAAGGAGTATTTTCATTACTTACTGGTATTACTGTAAATAATTTAGATCCTCTCGGATACTCTCATAAAAGTTACGTATTTGACAATAAAAACTCATCTGAAAAAACCGCAACTTTTATAGGACTTTCATGGAAAGACGAAAATATAGTGCATAGGTTTAAAAAGAATTATAGTTATCACGCGCTCGTTTATTGTGATGGCTATCTTTATCAATCTTATAGAACAGCTAGACATTGGTGGTCACCATGGACGGATTCGTACCCTCTCATTCGCATGAAATTAAACAAAAAAGATTCTAAAATATTCGAAGAGCGTGAAACTATATCGGTGTCCGATTTTAATAGACTTTGCGCGCCTTCGACAAATCTTATTCCTGAAGATGCAACTGTTAGGTACCAGAAGAGAAATTACCTTAACTCGAGAACGTGAAATGGATTAAAAAATGACATATATTTTTAGTTTTATAGGAATATTTATCGAGATATCTCGATAAATATGAATACATTACCTCAGGCGATACCATTTGAAATTGTTACTCACATATTTTGTGTCGCAAAATATAAAAGAGCTCTACAATTTTTACGGACATGTAAATATTTTTCTCAAGACGAGGCATGGGCTTTAAAATGTAAAGTTCAATTTCCACGTAACCATCATTTTGGCGTTTGGACACATCGTGAATACTATATGGCACTTAACTCAAGACCTACTTTTGCGGTAGCTGTAAACTTTAGCGATCTTAAAGAGGTTTCCAATTATATTTATGAATATCACCCAGTATTAGAGCATATCGTAGGTTTATCCGACGAAATTATCCACACGGGTGAAGGATACGGGGCGTGGGATTTTGTTAAGTTCGAAAAATATCCTAAAAAGCGATTTATGGTCGTAAAAAAGGCATGGACGGGTGGTCGTTGTCAGAATTTTAAAGAATGTTCTTCCATAAAATCGGCGAAGAAATACGTGGAAAAAGACAAAAAAACAGATGACGGTGAATATGTTATTGATTCACGTTCAACTGAAGATTCAAGTTCGACCGAATACAGTCAATACGTTATCGTAGACTTAAAAAACACCGCGCCTTGGTTTTTAACTGGTCCTCCGGTAAGAAAGTTACCCTATAATACCAAATTTTACACCTTCTTATAAATTAAAAATTGAATTATATTTCTGGTTTTTAGCCAGAAATATCGAATATCTCTATAATTCTCCAATAATGAACGAAAATTCTATCAAACACTTGCTCAAGGTCGCGCTCTGGAAGCACAGTAAAATATCTGATAAAGATATCACGACAGATCGATTTTATACGGCAGGACCTAATATAGTATCGAAAGATATGTTTCCTGAGCTTTCGCAATGCCTTTTACCTGCTATCATTTATTTTCCTCCAGATAAAGATTGCCATATTGACGTGTATTGGAGTGTGGCTGTATGCAAAGGTCCTGTAGAAGGAGGAGTAACTACATTACCATTTAACTACATTACCATTTAACTACATTACCATTTAACTACAGGCCATGGGAATTAAGTCTCTGACCGATTGTTACAACCCGTGGGTTGTCTTCTTTATTTTCTTGATTCATTTAATAAATCGTACCTGTATCTTTATGGCGATTTTTATTATTTTCCACGCATGTGTGGAAAATAATGCAACGTTCAAATCTTTCGCATTAAAGGATGCATATTTGGATATTAATTTTATCAGCTGGTACTCTCGATAATGATATCTTCGATCAATAAAAAGAAATTTTATAGTTATCCCCACAAAAAGGGAACCGACGAACCCGTGACAAGTTATGGTCTAATAGTCTTTTATAAAGATCCCGTTACAGGAGAAATTTATTTTTTGTTACAACAACGCAGGGATACTTTTGAGTATATGGATTTTATCAGAGGTATTTGGAGAACCGAAGGGCAAATACCATCTTTATTCGCATTAATGTGCGAAGAAGAAAGACTTAGAATTAGAGAATACACATTCAAAGAGCTATGGGATGATTTATTTGTAGAGAAAAATTCAAAAATGTATAAGGACTCTTACGCCAAAGCTAAGAAAAAATATAGTATGATACGACACCTCATACCTAACATTTTAGATACAACACAATCGTGTGTTGTGGAACCACCATGGGGATTTCCAAAAGGTAAAAAAAATAGTTATCACGAGTCTGAAATTGTATGTGCTTTGCGCGAAACTGAAGAAGAAACTAAAATCCTCGCGGCCAGTATGACTATCATTCCAGACTATAAATATTCTGAACAATTTTCGGGTACCAACGGTAAAGTTTATGCGACTCACTATTATTTAGCTGAAACGTTAATAAAATTTGAACCTCAAAAAATGGAAACACCAGAATGTATACGTAAAGATACTATATCCGAAGAGGCCCGCGATGTGAAATGGTTAACATATACAGAATCTCTCGATTTTCTTAACACTAGACGCTATCAACTTTTACATGATGCTTTGCAGCAAATTAAATCGTTGTAAAGCGATACGAGTTGGATTTTCAAACGAGTCCATTTTTTTCGACGTTCGAAAAAAAAGAGTTAAAAATATTAAACTACGTTACCGTTTTTATGCACATCAATAAATCGTCGGTATTAGGTCTTTGGATAGGATCCATCCTTAAACAAGATTTAATAATAGCGTAGCATAAATTTTTGTCTTTAGGAATATAGGGTATAGGATCTACTATACCTTTATAAGTAGGATGATGACTATATTTTGACCAATGCGTTAAACTCGTAACACCTGGCCATGTTTCTTCTGTAGGGGTTCCAAGAATTTTAAATAATGCAGGCAGGATTTTATCTGGAATTTCTGGCTGCGTTCCAAAAAGCATATTAATCTTTCCACTAACATCCGAATCGTCAAAAACTTCTGGTATAGACCCTTGGAGTTCGTCCAGCCCTCCGAAATATACCCCTGTTACCATAAAATATAATACCATTCCCGCTGCCCATATGTCTATTTTATGATCATATTGGTCATTTGCCAAAAATGCTCTATATATTGGTGTAGTCAATGATTCTCTCAACTTGCTTTTATACGAAGCCAAACATATAGACACCCAATGTCGATTTAGTTTTTAAAGATTTGTTACAAAATTCACATGTAAAAGTATTCATACGCGCGCTTTTATATAATGCGTTATATTCTTTAAAATCCCTCAAAAAGGGATAAAATCCCTCAAAAAGGGAACTATAAAAATCCCTCAAATTGGGAATGAGTCCCCTAAAATGGGCAAATTTCCCCCAAATTGGGAAACTTTCCCTCAAAAAGGGATTTTTCCACACGGGAAAATTTTACCCCCAAAATCCTCCATATGACCCAAATTTTACAATTATCTTAATATTTCGATATTTTTAACATAAAATGACTTTGAAATTTGGGCGAAGGTCAACTTTCAAATCCCCAATCCTTCAACATTCAACAAGCATTTCAAATGTTGAATGTTTCTCTGATTATTTTTTGGAAAATTCTAAAAAGTAACTTTTTCTACACACCTAAGAATTACTATACTTTTATATTAACGAAAAATTAGGTTAATATAAGCGTAATATTATATCGCTAAAATTGACACAGGGGAACCCTACTACCGTCAATTACGATCTTTTATTTTTAACGTAATTTTGAGTTAAAAATGAAGTCTTTATTTAGCAAAAAAATGGAATATTAAATTGAGGTATAAAATAGATTATCGACGATACTAAAATATTAAAAATAAATATTAAATATGTTGACCCAATCTCGAAAAGTATACTTGGAAACTATGGCTGATTTACTCAATGATTTAACTGAAGAAAATTTTACAAATGTGATGACAGTAGTTATCCAACAATTTTGGGAGTTAGTCAGCAATCCTGAACTTAAAAAAGATATCATCGATAATCGTAAGGTTACTACCAGCAGTGTCATTCGTAGCAAATGGGGAATTTTTTCATCGAGTGATATGTCGACTACTTCAACCATTTCAACATCTCTTAAATTTACACCTCCCAGATCAAATCCTTTGCATACTCTCACCGCTGATGCAGTTAAAAATAAAAAGATAGTTTACTTACAGAATATGCGCGATTTACTTGTTGTGCTGAACGAACAGAATTTCGACGCTATTTTTGCGGACTTTATCCACGAATTTAAACTTTTTACAGAAATGAAAAAGCACCTAACATCGAGAGCACCCCAAGATTGGACTTTTGAATGCGTGTTTGACGCGTAGACATGTATAAAATATATTTTATGACTCAAACGAGTCATAAAAATCAAAAATAGTTATGTTTAAAATTGTGTAAGCCCGATATCGCTATTGTTATAGCCGCCATCGATCATATAAGGAGTTAACTCTAATAATATATACGTTTGTTGCCCTTTGGTTATAGGTAAGGGGTCAGGGATAACAATTTCATACCCTTCTTCTTGCATAATCTCTATTACGATAGGTTCATTTCTGCAAAATCTAACAACTTGGTCCATATGTGTGGTAAACTGAATCCATTTAGGAACTCCCAAATTATCATTTTGAATATTTTGACGTGTTAAAACAAATCGAGCTTTAGGTATAATACTTCCTATGGTCGTAATGAGTCTGGTATCAGCATATTTAACACTATGAATATCCAAGTAAATTCTTTGTAAATCAGCAGTATGACTATTAATAATAGTTCCATCTTGTTTAGTATAGGAAAAGACTGAATAAGGCAATGTTAAAATTCTAATCTCTGCGGATTCTGCGAATTCTAACGTTCTAGTTTTTTGTCTGACGGTATTTGCAGTAACTTGTCTAGGCGCTCTATTCCATAAAGCAACCTGATCGCTTTCTACGGTATACATTGCAGGGTTTGGGTAGGTTCCAGTTTTTCTATAAGAACTATCGAGATCTATATAAGTTGCCATCTTTTTCTTTCTTTTTCGGTTCTTTTAGTATTATTCAATGTAATACTAAAACTTTAATTCTTTATAAGCGTATAAATATACACTAACTAAAATTTACAAATTTGCACCTCATAAGCATACTTTCATTGACAGGAAAAATGGAACCTTGGTCGTTTGTTTTGCAAATGATAATTAACTGTTTTGCACCCAAAGTATTCATATATTTATCCATGTATTCTCCATGAACCAAAAGTTTAACGACTCCACAATTTAACACATTGATGGCATCTGCAGTCAACGTTTTGTTAATAATTAAACATTTTGAGTTGGCGATTTGGATAGTTGATTTATAACCTTCTTTTTTAATAAATTTTGTACTAATCGACGCCGCATTCACTAATCTTTGCACATCTTTGATAGTACTGCTTGTATTGCTGTATATAATAATCACACGGTCAGTCCCAAGTATTGACATATAAACTTATATTTTAATTTATATTTTAATTTTAGCAGTCGCTTTTATGATGAATAAAAGCGACTATACTTTTCCATTTTTTTAGAACCGAGAATCTAAGTCAAATTCAAAAGTGTTTCCACATCCTGTAAAATTGTCATCTTCAATTTTTAGAGAGTAACCAATCCATTCATTACGAGTTTCATCCATCTCGCCTAGATGTAAAGACATATTATTTAAAAAAGTTGGTTTACTAATCCTGCAAAAACGATGATTTTGCCTAAATTTATGGTAAGCATCGTTTAATTTTAAAGTGTACCCGCCACCCGTAATAATACAGTCTTCGATAAAATCCAAATAAATATTCGCATCTTCGCGATAAACTTCCATTCTCTCAAAACCATAAATGTATAACTAAAAATGGATATCATTTTTCGTACTTTTATTTAACGGAATATTCCGTTAAATAATAGAATCACCCTTTAGGTTACTGAGTCAACATTAATTTTGTATCGCCAACTTTATCCTCTTCCTGTACCAATCTATAACCCCACCATCTATTTTGATCTCCAAATCCTCGAATGTCTTTCTTTTTATCGTGTATAACTCCTAAACGCCTGGTTAATTCAGTTTTGAGTTTAGGTTTACCAATTTTATCTTTTAGATAGTAAGCAGGATAACTTTCTTTATACCACTCGGTAAATTCTGCGAAAACATCCACTAATTTCATGGAAGTATTTCTAGCTGCGTCGTCATCTTCTTCAGTTTCGACATGAGCTTGGATAAATTCCAAATAGATATCGCTTCTATTTTTATAGGCATTTGTCGAAGTCGTAACTTCTTTTGGCTCCTTGAGACCATGCTTTTTATACTTGGCAAAATTCGTGAAAAATCTCCATAATAATACTGGAGCCATATAATCTAATTTATTACCAATCTTGGTATCTGCATGGAATCGTTTCTGTTCAAATTGTTCTTCTTCAGTTTCAGCAACAGGGTATACATCAAGATCACTCTTGATTACAAACTTGGATTCGCAATCTATTATTCTAAGTCTACTCCAAGTCGCTTCGTCTGACCCTGGGATGTTTGGAGGGTCATTACATTGCATGAACAGAGTAAATTGAGGATTGATATCACCTCCAGAGTCATACATACCTCTAGTAAAGAAAGAATCGTTACCAGTCAATTCTTTTAAAGTGCCAATGTCTAAATTATCCATATGAGTAATTTCCTGAGTAGACATGATACGTTTACCTCTTACTAATGCAAGTTCAGGTCTAGCCTGGCCCGACGATACCCCGTTACCCTTTAAGAGTAACTGTCTAGGGAATTTACCCATATAATCACCATAAACTAAACCGAGCAGCTTAAAAGTCACAGACTTACCACCATTACTCGCACCAGTTGCAATGATAAATCTTTTATTAGGATTACCTCCCTGTAAACAGGCAGTACCCATATCCATAAAGTAATTATGTATATTGTGATTAGGAAAAACCTTTCTTACAAACAAATCAGTCTCTTGTACTTCATCGTCGTCTTCGTTAAAAGTTTGATAATTCAAGCCGCAACTGAGCGTGCAGTAGTCATCTGGTCGCCCATCTCTAAATGTGCAATTTTCTAAATCTAATACGCCATTTTCACAACAAAAAAGGTCTTTATTTTCATTCATCTTTTTATGGAATGTAGAGTCGTGCATTTTAATCTTGCAAAATTTTACAACAGCTTCGACGAATCTGATGCTCTTAAGGGCTGTAATAATTGCAAGGATACGCTTTTCTTGCAACTGTAATTTTGCAGATTCTTCATTATCCATACCCATTTGTTTATTCGCTATGACTGCCTTGTATGCCTTATAGGCATCCATGATATTTTCGATAATTTGAGTTTTAAGTGCAATAGTATCCTCCATCCGATACCATCTGTGATCGCGAAACTCATACCATATATTTTTAGTCGCATCTGCACAACAAAACTGTCCTTTGTATTTTGCTACAGCGACCATTGCGATATCATATTCGGTAGGTTTAGGTTCATGTGTACTTTTTAAAATATAAGTATTTACATTGGTTGTAATCCAGTCCTTAAACATTATCGGATCATCATGTTTAGCCATGGCTATCAAACTTCCTATTGTTTTACCTTTTACTTCCATACTATCCCATCTCTCTTCGCATTTTCCAGGTTCAAATTCGGCAGACTTTTGCGAAAAGTCTATCCATAATTTTAAACACTCTTCGTGACCTTGCCCAATACAAAAAAGCGTCCATCCTACATCCATCCAAGAATCATGATTGTCAGCCCTATCCAAACTGAGCATGTCCATAAATTGAGCTTCTTTGATTGTTTGGATATCTGCCAATACATCTTCAATACTTCGCAGTTTAATAATTTTTCTCGGCTTTCGTTTAACGACACCAGCTATAGCTAATCTTTGTTCAATAGAGTCTATAAGTTTTGTTGGACGAGTATGGCCGCGAATACTCATAAATCTTGGAAGATAGTACTTTACACTTTTTACTCTGCCAATCATATCCGTCGCAAATACTGACGACATTTGAATTTCTGCAAGGTTATGATCGTAGATATGACCCCATTGTTCATCATGAGGAGTATTTCTCCATGGATCATTCTCAATTCTTTCATTGGGTTGTCTGCGATTGTACATATACGGCGTACTTTTAGCTCCTTTGTAATTCATGGAACCGTACATCATCCACGGTTTATTGCCCATATCTCTATCGATCAAATCGTCGATTTTAGTTAAAAATTTAGCCCTACTCCAAATTTTATTTTCCACCATCTTGAGTGTTACTTTATCCCGTAGGTATTTATCTTGCATGTGAGCATCACATATAAAGTTGGGAAAATGGAAATGAAAACCGTCGCATACCTTTCCATCCAATATACGCGGAGCTTGCTTTTCTAAAACTATACATGTTAACAATTCATCCGTAAAATGTTTCGGCGGAACGACGGCTTTAATTTCAGATTGATAATATCCGACGATAGCTTTTAATATTTTTTCGTCATACTGTCTAATTAAACTAACTTCACTAGATGCTTTAAGGTCAAAATCGACGCGCAAAGGCCCGTAAGGTCCAGGTTTCTCTGTAACAGAGAGAGTACCCCCTTTATGAACAGCATTTGAATAATGAGTATAAAAATTGTCTAATTCTTCAGTTGGTATTTTATAGGACCCAGAAGGGAAATCAGGGGCTGTTTTAGTCGTATGAGTGAAGGGCGCCCCTTTTTCACTAAATGGGATCTTATACTGCTTAAGAAATTCTAACAGAGTTTCCATGATACTCTTGACTGACATAATCTTTAGTCCCTTTTTTAATTTATTTTCGATTTTAAGTCACCCGTTAAAATTAACGTATACTTCGTCAACCAAAATTTTGTTTATATTCAGAAAAAGTATTACGTTTTTATTTATGGTGTAAAATTATCGAAAATTTTCGATAATGACATGGTTATAAAATAAAGGACGGGTAGGGGCCAGTAGATTATTTATAAATATTTCCTATTAAAAAATAATAGAATTCTATTATTTTTTTAATAGGAAATTGTGTCAATAAAAGTTATAATGTGTCAATTTTTGCAAAATAGCGTAATGTATTTAGAGTATAACGAGGATACCCGCCTCTAATTAATTGTATATTCCATACTTTCGCAATTTTGTTTGAATCACGTTTAGTAGGGTCCAACGCGCTAAACTTTATAAAATCCTCTAATAATCGAGTATCAATAGCGTACAAACATTGACCTACCTCATACCACTGCTCGTAATTTTTAGCCCTTTCTGGTGAAAGGAGTCTAACCAAATCTTTAGCTTCTTTAAGGCGCGGGTCCATTTTTAAAACAGGTTTGAACGAATTGCCTACCCATTCATGCCAAACTATAGGCTTTACAGGTTCCACGTTAAAAGTATTGTAATATTCAGTCATTTCCACCAAAAATTATCCGCAACGGTATTTTAAATTTTCAATTTTTTAAGAGAATGTTTTAAGGGTGTAATTATCAAAAGCGAGTTTTAAAAAGTATGGCTGAAATTCAATTTACACCTGAAATTATCGTTACTCAAGAAACATCCTTTTTAATCCGTATTAATAACGTGGAGACTTTTTTTGCTGATAGCAAAGCCGATTCTAAACTTATAATTGACTCTATCGCGGCAGAAAATGTCGTAAAATTAGAAAACGAATGGACAAAAGCCTTCCGTAGAGATCACGCCGACGGAAAGAAAATTACCATTTCCACACAAGCTCTTGGTGTAATCATGGATGGTAATGTACTCGAAGTTATGACTATCGATTTTATACCTGTACTTCGTGCTAAATTAATTAGAGGCAGACATGAAAGGCAAGATCGTTATATTTGGGACGAAATTGATCATTTATTAAGCAAATCGTTACTCTCGCAAGCAGAAATTGTTCCACAACCCGAAACGACCGTTAAAACTGATTGAAATCGTTAAAATCTTTTTCTCATGTATTTTACATGAGAAAAACCAAAGGTTTCTAATTTTTTAGATTATTACCACTCAAGTTCATCTTCGGTTTGGAGCATACTCTGACAAACCTTAAACCCTCTGCCTTCCCAGTGATAGCATAACTCCGAGATCAAATCTTTGTCACCGTTTTGAATGTTAACAAATACTTTTCGTTTTGTAATATTTAACATTATATCAATGGATGTTTTGTAAACATATTCATCCAGTATCATTACTCTCAGCGTGAAGGCTGAAATATCTCTAAATATATGAGGTAAATCTAGATCTTTAATTTCATGGTTCGCCTGAAGACGGTCGTAATTGTTTAATTACCATTAACTCTTAAGTTTTCAAGATTTAATCTAATATCTCTGATGGTGTCCATAATTTTTGCTTCAGCCATTTTAATTGTCGCGTCGATGGTATATTTTTAAAAGTCAAAAAAAATCCCAATTTTTTCGGTGTATAAATGCAAATTTTATATATACAAGTGATCCCTAATACCAGCTCTGATATACATTAACAGTTTTTCTCGGGAATCTTGTCCTGGATCTTCTTTTACACCGAAATTAAAAGGATCTATCTTTTCTTTTCGTCTACGTATAATAATCATATCCAAAGGATCGCCTTCATCTTGCATTCTAATAACTTCTTCCTCAAACATTCTAGCATATTCTTTTACTTGAGGTCTTAACATATTTAAATAAGTATGAATATAAGTAGCGCCATTATCTTGAGTCCATTTCTTATCATTCACTAAGATATGAAAACTATTACGAGCTCGATTGGTACAAACGTAGTTTTTATTAATGACACCATTTTCATCCTCAAATATTACAATTTTAAGTAAGTGATCTACTAAACCCTTTTTAGTTCGGTTAAAATCTTTATAAGTATATTTAGGTAAACTTAGCTCGATAGTTTCATTCGTTAGAGGAAGAATATTATCAATCGGTACCAATTTTAATTTTGGATTAACATATTGATTAATGATGTTATTATTTGCAGGTTTAACCTTTTCAAATCCTTTATTTTGGCCTTTCTCAAATGCTAGATCTTCTTTGAGTTTTACGATCTCCATTTCTAATAGTTTGATTTGGTGTGATTTAAGTTCTAGATTAGAACGAAGGAGGTGATTCTCTTCGTCGACTGTGGTCACTTTTTTAAATTTACATATTTCGAGGTGTCTTTCATATGTGTATTTTTGAGTGAATTTTTTATCACAATATTGACACACAGGTAACTCGGAATTCACAGATCCTCGCACTTTTAAGCAGTATTTTGCTGTTTTTATATGATTAGCTAAATTTGACTTTGTAGCAAATTGTTTACCGCAATACTCACACGAGAATTGTTCCATTTTAAATTCACAAAAATAGCGAATCTCCACTTTAATTTACAATTTTAGTAAACTTTAAGGTGATTTACTAAAATTGTGAAAGATTCACAAAAATAGTGGAAGATTCACTAAAATTTACAATTTTAGTGGAGTTTTACTCACACCTAAAACGAATAATTAACAGTATTTCTCGTCAATATTAATGAGAAATTTTTTCACACGGAGAAAATATGCAAAAATCGCATATTTTCGTAATTTTTAAAGTACCCTAATTCTCCATTAAATTAATAGACAATTTTGAAAATGAAAATGGAAAAAGCTTTTTGGTCTTTTTCAAAATGAAAAACCAACACACAACCACTTTGCCTATGTGTGTGTCTTTCATTTTGAACTTTTAGGTGTGAGCTAAAATTAAGGTGAATTTAAGTCCTTTCGATATAAATATCGAAGTCTTCTGTTTATTTTAACACTGTGTAGAACTTATCATACCGAGACTAATTTAAATTATAGTAGTAAAATAAATGTATGTACTTATTAAAAATGACGTCGCGTAAAAAAACTGGATATTTAGATTTTCGAGACGGTACCGCGAAAGATTACACTGTAGCTGAGCTCAAAACGTTAGCCAAGCGTAGACATTTATCAGGGTACTCAAAACTTAGGAAATCTGAATTATGCGAACTTTTAAAGATACCACCGGATGATGTAAATATTTTTTCTAAAATAGCCCCAAAAATAACACCTAAAAATACGCTCCCTAATTATCGTGATATTCGGCGCGTTAGAGATTGCGATTATAAAAAGGTAGTATTTCCGTGCAAACTTAAAGGAGGATATTTTGCTGATAAAAGCGAATGGGACGAGTACGTCAAGTTAAAACGGTTGACTTTCACGAAAACTCGCCAAAATAGAAATGAAGTGGTTAGATTAGCCAATATAGAATTGATTAAGGAAAAAGAGCTATTAAAGAGCAAGAAAAAAGCATCCCCGAGAGTTAAGTTTAATGTATAAGTTTAAACGATTTCGATTTCTTTACTTCCTGAATGTTTATGTGATACTGGAGCATAGTAATATTTCATTTTTTTCTTGCTATTACAAGAAAAAAATATTGTTAAATCATGCTGCTAGATCTCTTATTAAACATATTATATGAGTTTGATCGTATATACATTTTATTAAACTTGAAAGGACGTCGTATACGACTATAAACGATTTACCATTACTTCCCGTTTTAAGAGAACACTTGCCGTACTCTAAACAAATATTATGAACTACAACAGCATTCCACGCGTAAACGTCTGTCTCGATTTCTATAATATTTAAACATCCGAATATTCTCGATATTTTAATAGGGATAGGTTCTTTGTATGGAGCGGTGTCAACTATAATATCTTCTTGAATCTCTTCGATTGTATTATCTTCTTCTTGGAGAGATAAAGATTTGAACAACAAGTGAATATTTTTCGGGGTGTACTCCTTATCTTCGAATAAAAATACTATCTGAGACATATATATATACTTTTGGATACTTTTATATACTTTATATGTGCAATCTCACACTTTTCATCCTTTATTTGAATTTAAAATTTCATTTTTTTACGTACGCTCATTATATTCCGCCAAGGCGTGACGATATTCTGTTAGATTCCCTTTAATATATCGGTCTTCGTAAAATTCTTCCGGCGCCATATTTAGTGGTACATCGTTGCAAGCGTGACACTCTGCGGGTTCAATATAACCGCGTGATTGCATACCAACGCCGTACTCGTTGTCAAATCGGTCGTATGAAAATCTTGAAAAATATTCTGGGTGTTGCGAGCGTTCTTTGCCATCAGCTGGATTAGGAGAATAAGTGTAATGGATATTTCTATCTCTTGCATGTTCGCGAATCTCTGAAAATCTAGGAAATTGCTGATTTGCGCCAGCTAAAGGTTCGAACTTGTAAATATTACGAGGAAATACGCTTGAATTATCAGGAGTTTGTTGACGGATATCAAGGTTTGATTGAGCGTTAAGTTTTGAAAATTGTAGATACGGTACATTCGTCGGTTGAACTGTATAAGTCGGGTCAAACTTACGTAGCGGTTTAGGAACGTCGATAGGTAATCCTAGAGTTGGATGATTACAAGAACGACTAGCGTTAGAAAACACAGGATTTGGTTTGGCATAAACTGAACACTGTTTGCTCATTTTTAATGTCTCTATTTATATATCTTTGGATATATAAATTAATATAATTTTAAGTAGAATTTATTTTAATAGTGCAAATAATGCACCTCCAGCTAAGAATACGATAACCCCTATATCTAAATATGTAATGAGTGTTCTCTTATTGAAGGGACTTTGAGGGTTACCTTCCGATTTAACATTACAATACTTAGCATGTAATTCTTTTAAAATCGTATGACGTATGTTAACAGCGTCTTCTTGTGGTAACGTGATAGTGAATCTACATAATGAATCAGAAATTGTTACTGTGGTCATTTTTAGAATGGGTCGATAACTTAAGGTATTTAAACGAAATATATATTTCAATTTTTCTACATATAAAATGTGTAGAAAAAGCAGTATTTTAGAGACACCCTTAAAATGATTCTATGGTTTTTTTAAAGGATACCGACATGCGATAGTGACCCAGATGTTTTGGGTTAGGGATAATATCTCCAGATGTAATCATTTTTTTAATGGCCCCATTAATAAGAGTCGTATTATCTTTGTTAAAATTTGCG
>ERZ1292633.688-Hain-H41-02um-R1-688-length-38354-cov-9_pt1 | contig 29132 bp, 31 predicted proteins | sample MGYA00564406_ERZ1292633 | MGnify/ENA primary metagenome ERZ1292633 (study PRJEB36523, sample SAMEA6512639) | groundwater metagenome | collected 2019-01-08 | study: AquaDiva: Metagenomics assemblies of 32 groundwater samples | reverse complement strand
CGCCAACCCGTCCGACTTGTTTAACCTAAGACTATCTAAACTTGTTACTTAGGAGGCCAAAATGAAACTGCTGATCACCGCACTGACTCTCTCTGTCGCCGCTAGCGTTGCCCATGCCGGCCACCCTAGGGTCGAGATGCAAACCAATCAAGGCAGCATCGTGGTCGAGTTGTATCCGGACAAAGCCCCCAAGACGGTAGAAAATTTCCTACGCTACGTCAAAAATGGCTTCTACGAGGGCACCGTGTTTCATCGCGTGGTGAAGAATTTTACGGTGCAAGGCGGTGCGTTCGATAAGGCGCTGAATTGGCGCAAGGGTGATGACCCGATTCAGTGCGAAGCCAAAAATGGCCTCACCAACGAGGTGGGCACCATCGCCATGGCGCGCGCGCGCGACCCGAATTCCGCCACCACGCAATTCTTCTTCAATTTGGAGAGCAACAAGCATCTCAACCACCACCGCGATCACCCCGACTACTACGGCCATGCCGTGTTCGGCAAGATCGTGAAAGGCATGGACGTGATGCAAAAAATCGCTGACACTCAAACTGGCGCGGGCGGACCATTCGCGGCCGACGTGCCGGTGGAACCAATCGTGATCGAGAAAGTCGCGCTCCTGCCAGAAGAACCCGACTCGCCCCCTACTACAGAAAAAATGAAATCGAAAGGAAAGACCAATGGTAAAAGTAAAAACCAACCACGGCGAATTCTCGCTGGAACTTGATGCCGAGAAAGCGCCCATCACGGTGGCGAATTTTCTGGAATATGTGCAAAGCGGTTTTTTCAATAACACGATCTTTCATCGCGTAATCGATGGGTTCATGATTCAAGGCGGCGGCTTCGAGCCGGGCATGAATCAAAAGCCCACCCGCGACCAGATTAAAAATGAAGCCGATAACGGCCTGAAAAATGACATCTACACGATCGCCATGGCGCGCACCTCTGATCCGAACTCCGCTACCGCGCAGTTCTTCATCAATGCGTCGAACAACGATTTTCTGAACTACACCTCGCCCACTCCACAAGGCTGGGGCTACTGTGTGTTCGGAAAAGTAGTCGAAGGCCAGGATGTGATAGATAAGATTCGAAAAGTCCGCACCGGCAACAAAGGCGGCCATCAGGATGTCCCGCTTGAGGACGTCGTGATCGAAAGCGCGGAAGTCGTTTAAAGGCAGGCGACAGGGGTCGGGCGTCAGGCGGCAGAAAACCAAGCCCCGACGCCCGACGCCCGGCGCCTGTGGCCTGACGCCTGTATGCACTCCCTCTTCATTTCCGACCTCCATCTCTGCCCCACCCGCCCCGCGATCAATGCGCTGTTCACGCGTTTCATACAGGACATCGCACCGCAGGCGGAAGCGCTGTATATCCTGGGCGATTTTTTTGAATACTGGGCCGGCGATGATGACCTGGCCGATCCGTTTCATACCGCAATCGCTGGCACATTGGCGGGCTTGGCCAAGCGCGGCACGCGCGTCTACATCATGCACGGCAACCGCGATTTTCTGCTGAGCGATGCCTTCATGCGCGCAGCGCAAGCGACGTTGTTGCCCGACCCTTTGCTTCTCGATCTCTACGGCGCCCCCACCCTGCTGATGCATGGCGATACGCTGTGCACCGATGATGTGGCGTATCAGAAATTCCGCGTCATGGTGCGTGGCACAGAATGGCAACGCAACTTTCTCGCGCAGCCCTTAAGCCAACGCAAGGCACAGATCGAAGACCTGCGTAAAAAAAGCGCGCAGGAAAAATCCAACAAGTCCGCCGAGATCATGGATGTCAATTCGGATGCCGTAGCAAATACCCTACGTAAGCATGACTATCCGCGCCTGATCCACGGCCATACCCACCGTCCGGCGCGCCATTCGCATAGCGTTGATGGTATGCTTTGCGAGCGCTGGGTGCTGCCTGATTGGTATGAAACCGGGGGCTATCTGCGCTGCGGGCCAGCTGGCTGCGAAGCTGTTGGGTTAACAGCGGAAGCCTGATTCATACAGGCTAGTTCGCTCCCAAATTCACTCTTCAGGGTAAGCCATGATTCTCATCCTCTCTCCCAATATTGACCAGCAGGGCGCCGAGTACGGACAGCTTATTGGCTTTCTCGACCAGTTGCCCAATATCCAATACCGCATGCACCACGAGCAGGGCGTGCAGCAGCGGCTGACTGAAGTCTATTTGATCGGCGACACCGCCGCACTGGGACTCGATTACATGAAGAGCCTGCCATGCGTGGAGCGCGTGGTGCGGGTATCGGAGGAATATCGTGTGCTGGGCCGGCACAAGGACGATACGCGCCCCAGTGATTTCGAATACAACGGCGTGACTTTCTCGCAAGACAATTTAAATATCTTTGCCGGCCTCTGTGCGGTGGATACGCCGGAGCATGTGGAGCGCATGATGCAAGCGCTGAAAGAACACGGGCAGGTTTGCACCCGGATGGGCGCTTATAAGCCGCGCACCAGCCCTTACTCGTTCCAAGGCCACGGCAAGACTTGCCTGCCCTATGTATTCGAGTTGGCGGGCAAATATGGCATCAAAGTCATCGCCATGGAAATCACGCATGAATCGCACGTAGCGGAAATCCGTGCAGCGCTTAACGCAACCGGCAACCCGACCGGCGTCATGCTGCAAATCGGCACGCGCAACACGCAGAATTTTGAGTTGCTCAAAATCGTCGGCCGCCAGCAGGAGTTTCCGGTGCTGATCAAACGCGGCTTCGGCATTACGCTGGACGAATCCATCAACGCCGCTGAATACTTAGCCTCGGAGGGCAACCGCAAAGTCGTATTCGGCTTGCGCGGCATGAAAACCAATATGGGCGACCCGCATCGCAATTTCGTCGATTTCGCACATGTGCCGGTGGTGAAGCGCTTGACGCGCATGCCGGTGTGCATCGACCCGTCGCATTCGGTCGGCACGCGCGCCGTCGGGCCGGACGGCATTTTGGATATCATGCAGGTCGTGGCGCAAGGGGTCATCGCCGGGGCCAACATGATCCTGATCGACTTTCATCCTGCTCCTGCCAAAGCATTGGTAGACGGCCCGCAAGCGATGACCTTGGCTGAGTTGCCGCATTTCTTGGAAGACGTGGCGCTCGCGCGGGAGACTTATTTGAAACGACAAGCGCTGGCGCAACGCTATGCGCAGAAAGCGGCCTTATGAAAAAATCCTCCAAGCTCGCCATGCTCACCAAACACACCCTGACGCTGGAAGCGGCGAAACAGATTGGCGCCGCTGCAGAAAAATTCGCGCGCAAGAAGGGTTGGAATGTGGTGATCGCCATCGTGGATGATGGCGGGCATTTGATTTATTTGGCGCGCATGGATGGCACGCAGATCGGCAGCATTGACGTCGCCCAAGCCAAAGCGCGCACCGCGCTCGCCTTCAAGCGTCCCACAAAAATCTGGAGCGAAGCCCTGAATGGCGGCCGTATGCAGATTTTAGGGCTACCCGGCGCCACCCCCATAGAAGGCGGCCTGCCGCTAATAGTGAAGGGGGAGTTCCTCGGCGCCATTGGCGTGTCCGGCGTCACTTCCGAGCAGGATGGCGAGATCGCACAGGCAGGGGTAGCCGCGCTCGGCTAATCCCACAACCACGCCGCGCCCCGCACTCCGCTCGAATCCCCATGCTGGTGCTTCACCAACCGCGTATCCACCTGGTCGGAGAACACATACTTCCCCCACTGCTGCGGGATATTTTCATACAAGCGGGCGATGTTCGACATACCGCCGCCCAACACAATTACATCGGGGTCGAGAATGTTGATGACCTGCGCCAGGGATCGGGCCAAGCGGTCTTCATATTCGAGCAGCGTCTGCTCGCAAGCAACATCGCCTTGCGCCGCGCGCGTGACGATGCGTGGCGCATCCCAAGTCGCGCCCAAGCGCTGTGCATGATGTCGCGCCATGCCGGGGCCGGAGAGCCAAGTCTCGACACACCCTGATTTGCCGCAGTAGCACGTATTACCCGGCAGCTCAGCAGGCAACGGCCAGGGCAGCGGATTGTGCCCCCATTCGCCGGCTATAGCATTGGGGCCGGTGAGCGCCTGGCCATTCACCACGATGCCCGCACCAACGCCCGTGCCGATGATCACGCCAAACACCACCCGCGCACCGGCCGCAGCACCATCCACCGCTTCGGACAGCGCGAAGCAATTCGCATCGTTCTGGATGCGAATGGTGCGTCCCAGCAGTTGTTGCAAATCATCCAGCAGCGGCTGGCCGTTCATGCACACGGAGTTGGAATTTTTGAGGCGGCCGGTGGCGTGAGAAATGGCGCCCGGTGTGCCGATGCCGATGGTGCCTTCACGCCCCAGTTCGGTCTCGACTGCATACACCAGGCCCGCTATCGCGTGCAGCGTGGCCGAGTAATCACCCTGTGGCGTGGCCACGCGCCGGCGAGCCAACTCCTGCCCTGATTCATCAAGGGCGATGATTTCGATTTTGGTGCCGCCGAGATCGATACCGAGACGCACGGCACTAACGCCCCGGCGCCATCGCCACTGAGCCCTCTTCCGGATCCAATTCGCACTGCCCCGCCACGCAGGCGAATTCTTTTGCGCCCTTGGTGGTGTCTTCTTTCTCATAGACCACGATGGAAGAGAAATCGACCTGCGGCAGGCTGGCCACGCGGCGATGATATTCGGCTTCGCTGATCTCTTCGTAGGGCGCGAGTTCGTACACGCTGTCGGATTTTGGCAGGAAGGACAAACCACCCAGGATGGGCCAGTTGTCGTAGAGCCAATGCGCCGTAGCGATCCATTCATCGGCCGCCACGGTGATGGTGACCGAAGGATTGTGCTCGGTGAAATTGAGCTTCACGCGCTTCCAGAATTCCAACTGCTCGATGGCGTTGAGATCGGTGCGGGTGATGCAGCCTTTGGGCGCCGCCACGGGAAACTCGAACACGAAGCTAGTGGCGGTCGCCTCCAACTGCCCGACTTCCGGCTGGTAGGGGAATTTCTGTTCCTTCAACATCGCGAACAAGGGGTCGGTGGCGGAGATACGAATGCGGCGTAAATAAAAATTCGCATAGCGTGGATGCATGCCGGACGCCGAATCCACCAACTGCGACACGGTGCCGGAAGGTTTAACACAAGTGATGGCGGTGGAGGCGTTAATGCCGAAGCGCGCGGCATATTCGCGATTGACGGAAATCGCCTGCTCGCGCAAGGTACGCAGCACCTCGGCTTCCCGCACCAATGCGCAATCCCACTGCCCCGTAATGGACACGCCCAACAGGCGTTCTTCCTCGCAATTGTCCCGCCACTCCGGCGAGATGTAGGGGAAGTCGGTGAGCGAGGATTGATAGGTGCCCAGTATCGTGGCGAGTCGCATTTTCTTCGCCAGCGTCTCGACTGTATCCTCGGCGCGCGCGATGACTTCAGTCAAATTGCAGAATTGCTTGGAGCGCAGAATGATTTCGCCGCACGGATTGACACCACAGCGCGGCCAGTAGGGCGCGAATTTATCCCAGCGCCGTTGCGGCAACTGATCGGGCAAGCCACCGCGATTAAAAATCCCACGCTCACCGCTCCCGCTCTTGGCCAAGGCCAGCCACTCGTCGAGAAAATCCACTGCACGCGGCCGCGTCTCATACACCGCGGAATTGTTGGCCATGGAGCGCTGGGGGTTGTTGATGTAGAAATGCCCGCTCTTGGCAGCGCGCAGGTCGTCATCATCGAAGTCGGAGAGTGAAATCAATGCCGAGCGGCGCACGCCGCCCATCTCGACCACTTCGCCGATTTTGCAAATGATGTCGTGCACATCGAGGTTGGCCAAGCGCTTGCCCTGATTGCCGAGAATTTTGCCGCGTGCAAAATCGAGCAGCGAGCGCAACGGGCCCGGCCCGGAGCTTCGCCCGCCCATAGTGTAAAGCCGCGCACCGGCGAGGCGCACTTGGGAAAAATCGAAGCGCACATCACGGCCTTCGTACCAGGCGCTGAGGCCGATCTTGAGCGCATCGCCCCAACCTTCCTTGCTATCCACCACGACATGCGCCGGCATCATGTGGCCGTTCTGGCGTTGGATGATAGGCAGCAATTGCACGTTTTGGCTCTCGACCGAAAACCCCACCCCCACCCCGCACATGAGCAAAAACATGATCTCGGCGAAATCGTCGAGCCGCGTCGGCGCGATAAAGGAGCAGTTATAGGCCGCGACGTTGTTGTTGTGCGCCGCTTTACCCGCCGACCACATGAGGCGCATCGAGGGCATGATGTGCTGCGACAGAATCGCCGTGCGCAACTCGGCGTATTCGGATTCGGTCAGCTTCTCACCCAGTTTCTCGCGCATGAAGGACAGGTAGCGATCCACCGTCTCGATCCAGGTTTCGCGCCGACTCTCGTCGTCGATCCAACGCGAATAGGTGCGGTAATACACAAACTCGGCCAGGGGATTGCGAAAATATTGTTTGGATTCGGCCGCCAGTTTTTTCACATGCTCAGGGACATCTTTAACCTTGTCCCGAATTTTCGCCCGCTCGTGGCGATACAGAATGTACGCCTTCGCGGTCTTGGGAAAATCGAGCAGGATCAGCGACTCCTCCACTTGATCCTGAATCTCCTCCACCTGAGGAATATGCCCGCTGGGAAAGCGCTGCGCCAACGCCGTCATCACCGCCTCTGAAACGCGCTGGGGATCGACTTTGAGCGCGCCTTCGCCGCATGCCTGCATGGCATGCTGCAAGGCGCTGGTAATGCGCTCTTGATCAAAAGGGACAATGCGGCCGTCACGTTTGCGGGCCTGGGTAAAAATAGGGGTTTGCGCTGGCATAATCATTCGTTCATTCATGAGGGGAGCCGCCATCCAGCGGCACGGCATGTATCCTACCTTACAAATGCAAATGGCCGACAGTGTCGGCCATTTTGGATTGCGCTAAATAAAGGCTAAGCGACGGTTTCCGGCTCTTCTTCGAATACCAGCTTCACTTCCCCGGCTTCGTCCACATCGACCGTAATCTTTCCGCCGTGGGCTAGACGCCCGAACAACAACTCGTCGGCCAGCGCCTTGCGAATCGTGTCTTGGATCAGCCGCGCCATCGGACGCGCGCCCATCAGCGGATCGAAACCTTTTTTCGCCAAATGATCTTTCAGCGCATCGGTAAAGTTCGCCTCGACCTTCTTCTCATGCAACTGCTCTTCAAGCTGCATCAGGAACTTGTCCACCACGCGCATGATGACTTCTTTATCCAAGGATTTGAACGAAATCATCGCATCAAGGCGATTACGGAACTCGGGCGAAAATAGGCGCTTGATATCCCCCATTTCATCCCCGCCTTTTTCCGGAGGGGTGAAACCGATGGTGGTTTTGTTCAGCGCTTCCGCGCCGGCATTGGTGGTCATGATGATGATCACGTTGCGGAAATCAGCCTTGCGCCCATTGTTATCCGTGAGCGCGCCATGGTCCATGACTTGCAGCAGAATATTAAAAATATCCGGATGCGCTTTTTCGATTTCGTCCAACAACAAAACAGCATATGGATGCTTGGTGATGGCTTCTGTGAGCAAGCCGCCTTGATCAAAGCCGACATAGCCCGGCGGCGCGCCGATCAAGCGCGACACGGCATGTCGCTCCATGTATTCAGACATATCGAAGCGAATCAACTCGATGCCCATGGTATAGGCAAGCTGGCGCGCAACTTCGGTCTTGCCCACGCCGGTGGGGCCGGAAAACAAAAACGAACCGATCGGCTTGCTCGGATTGCCCAACCCTGAGCGCGCCATTTTGATCGCTGTAGCCAGCGCTTCGATTGGCTTATCTTGGCCAAACACCACGGCTTTCAGATCGCGATCCAAATTCTTGAGCGCGGAACGGTCGTCGGATGACACACTCTTCGGCGGGATACGCGCGATTTTCGCCACGATGTCTTCGATCTCTTTCGGCGTGATGATTTTCTTCTGTTTCGACTTGGGCAAAATGCGCTGTGCAGCGCCCGCTTCGTCGATCACATCGATTGCCTTGTCCGGCAGATGGCGATCGTTAATGTATTTAGCTGAAAGCTCCGCGGCCGTCGAGAGCGCGGCGGCGGTGTATTTGATGCCGTGGTGTGCCTCGAAACGCGACTTGAGGCCGCGCAAAATCTCGACCGTCTCCGCTATGGATGGTTCGGGCACGTCGATTTTTTGGAAACGACGTGAGAGAGCATGGTCTTTCTCGAAAATGCCGCGGTATTCATTATAAGTCGTAGCGCCGATACACTTGAGCGCGCCGGAACTCAAAGCCGGCTTGAGTAGGTTGGACGCATCCAAAGTGCCGCCCGAGGCCGCGCCGGCGCCAATTAGGGTGTGAATCTCGTCGATAAACAAAATCGCTTTGTTGTTATCGAGCAGATGTTTCAGCACCGCTTTCAAGCGCTGTTCGAAATCGCCGCGATACTTGGTGCCCGCCAGCAGTGCGCCCATATCGAGCGAGTAGACCGTGCTCTGCGCCAGCACCTCGGGCACATTGCCTTCGACGATGCGGCGCGCCAAGCCCTCGGCGATCGCGGTCTTGCCGACGCCGGCTTCGCCCACCAGCAAGGGATTATTTTTGCGCCGGCGGCATAGGGTTTGAATCACCCGTTCCAATTCCAGCTCGCGCCCGATCAGCGGATCGATTTTGCCCGCCAAGGCTTGCACATTAAGGTTTTGAGTGAAATTTTCGAGCGCGGTCGCAGGCTGTTGCTCTTGCTCGGTTTCAGGTTCGGCGTCATTGCTGCCGCCTTTGGCGGAGCCGGCACTATCTTGCACCTTGCTGATGCCGTGAGCGATGTAGTTCACCACATCGAGTCGGGTCACGCCTTGCTGGTGCAAGAAGTACACCGCATGCGAATCTTTTTCGCCGAAGATCGCGACCAACACATTGGCGCCGGTGACTTCTTTTTTGCCGGAGGATTGAACATGCAAAATCGCGCGCTGAATCACGCGTTGAAAGCCGAGCGTGGGCTGGGTATCGACTTCATTGGTGCCACCGACGATCGGGGTGTGCTGTTGCACGAAATCGCCCAGCACTTTGCGCAGGTCTTCAATATTGGCGGCGCAGGCGCGCAGAACTTGCGCGGCGGAGGGATTATCCAACATCGCCAGCAACAGATGCTCCACCGTAATGAACTCGTGACGCTTCTGCCGCGCCTCGACAAACGCCATGTGGAGAGAGACTTCCAGTTCCTGCGAGATCATCTTAAGTTTCTTCCATTACGCACTGCAACGGATGTTGATGCTGTCTTGCAAAAGAGACTACCAGATCAACCTTCGTCGCTGCAATATCTTTTGGGAAAACCCCACATACCCCCATGCCTTCTCGATGCACCTTGAGCATCACCTGCGTCGCCCGCTCCCGGCTCAAACCAAAGAACTTCTGCAAGACCTGCACCACGAAATCCATGGGCGTGAAATCATCGTTCAACACAAGCACCTTGTATAAGGGTGGCGGCTTGAGTTTACTTTTCTGTGGCTCAAGAATTGTGCCAAGTTGATCCTTTTGCGCCATGTTTTTACTCGTAACATTTCTATTGTGGGACCAGTCGGATACTGTTTCAACCCCACCCCCGATAATAACTTGAAACCTGTTGATTTCACCCAAAACGAAGGTGAAACTTCCTGCTGCGCGTGTTTTGAACCTGGTTTCTCGCTTTCGTTCGCAGCAGCAATTTCAAATGTATTTAGGGGCGTATGGCCGGCCCTGCAACAACGGCGTACGCACCATGGCAATTGGCACCGTCAAATGGTTTAACGACGCAAAAAGCTACGGCTTTATAACCCCGGAGGGAGGGGGTGAAGATATTTTTGCCCTTTCTTACGATAGCCCATAAAAAAACCACCGCGTGATTGCTCACGCGGTGGTTTTTATTTAACCGAAAATCCAGCTTACAACAAGGGCACAATCATCAGCGCCACGATGTTAATAATCTTGATCAAGGGGTTAACCGCCGGGCCAGCGGTGTCTTTATAAGGATCGCCCACGGTATCACCAGTCACCGCCGCCTTGTGGGCGTCGGAACCTTTGCCGCCGTAATTGCCTTCTTCGATGTATTTCTTGGCGTTATCCCAAGCGCCACCGCCGGTGGTCATGGAAATCGCAACGAACAGGCCGGTGACGATGGTGCCGATCAGCACACCGCCCAAGGCCACCGGGCCGAGGGTTAAGCCCACGATAACGGGCACGGCGACAGGTAGTAGCGAAGGAACAATCATTTCCTTGATCGCGGCCTTAGTCAGCATGTCTACACAAACGCCGTACTGCGGCTTAGCCGTGCCTTCCATGATGCCGGGGATCTCTTTGAACTGGCGGCGCACTTCCACCACCACCGATCCGGCTGCGCGACCTACCGCTTCCATGCCCATGGCGCCGAACAGATACGGCACCATACCGCCGATAAATAGGCCAATGATGACCATGTGATTGGAAAGGTCGAAGGTCAACCCCTGGTGCGCGCCCGAAGACAGGGCATGCGTGTAGTCGGCGAATAGCACCAACGCAGCCAAGCCCGCAGAACCGATCGCATAGCCCTTGGTTACCGCCTTGGTGGTATTACCCACCGCATCGAGTGGGTCGGTGATGTTACGGATGGAATCCGGCAAACCAGCCATTTCGGCGATGCCGCCCGCGTTATCGGTGATCGGGCCGTAAGCGTCGAGCGCTACGATAATCCCGGCCATGGATAACATCGCGGTGGCGGCGATGGCGATGCCATACAACCCAGCGAGCGCAAAGGCGGACCAGATGGCTAAGCACACCACCAACACCGGCGCGGCAGTCGAGCGCATCGACACACCCAGACCAGCGATCACATTGGTGCCGTGGCCGGTGGTGGAAGCTTGCGCGATATGCCGCACGGGCGCGTATTCAGTCGCGGTGTAATACTCAGTAATCACCACCAATGCGGCGGTCAGCGCCAAACCAATGAGTGAAGTAAGGTAGATATTCATGGAAGAGACTAACTTCCCCTCAATCGTCACGCCGTCGCCCAAGAGCCACATGGTAATCGGATAGAACACCGCCACCGCCAACACGCCGGAAACCGTCAGGCCGCGATACAGCGCATTCATGATTTTGCCACCGTCACGCGCCTTGACGAAAAAAGTGCCGATGATTGAGGCGATGATCGAGACGCCGCCGAGTACCAGGGGATAGATCGCCGCATTCGGACCTGCGTTAGAGATCAATAGGCCACCCAATAACATGGTGGCGATGATGGTCACGGCATAGGTCTCGAACAAGTCGGCGGCCATACCAGCGCAATCGCCCACATTGTCGCCCACGTTATCGGCGATCACCGCCGGGTTGCGCGGGTCGTCTTCGGGGATCCCGGCTTCGACTTTACCCACCAAATCCGCACCGACGTCGGCGCCCTTGGTGAAAATGCCGCCACCCAGTCGTGCGAAAATAGAAATCAGCGATCCGCCAAACCCTAATCCCACCAATGCGTGGGTAGCTTCGGCTGAGGTTGCACCAGCCCAGGTGAGATAGGCGTAATAACCCGCTACGCCCAACAGCCCCAAGCCCACCACCAGCATGCCAGTAATCGCGCCGCCTTTAAACGCAACATTCAGCGCGGCATTCAGACCATCTTTGGCGGCTTCGGCGGTGCGCACGTTGGCGCGCACTGAAACGTTCATGCCGATGTAGCCCGCAGCACCGGAGAGAATCGCGCCGATAGCGAAACCGATCGCGGTATTCCACGCCAAGAAAAAACCGATTAAAATGAACAGGATCGCGCCGACAATACCGATCGTGGTGTACTGCCGATTCAGATAGGCCGACGCGCCCTCTTGAATCGCCGCTGCAATTTCTTGCATGCGCGCATTACCGGTCGGTTTGGACAATATCCAGCGCGTGGATACGATGCCGTACACAATAGCCACAAAGGCGCATCCCAGCGCCAACATCAGACCTTCAGACATAACTCCTCCTTAATGTTATATGCAACTTAATGCTATGGCCGGTGGGGCTGGCCCTGTTGTCTTGCTAGTCATACTGGGTGATCGCAATACCTTTCTCAAAACGCGTGCCCGGTTTGAAATCGAACACTTCCTGCAAACCACACTCGCGGATCAACTGATCGACCGCGGCTTGGCCATACTCTGTTTGCACTTCGGACAAAATCAATTTGGCCGAATTGCCGTTATAAAAGCTGCCGAATCCAGCTTGGATGAGCAGCAACTCACGGGCGCGCTCCAATGTCATCGCGACGCTTTTGATGCGTACTTAAAGCTTAAACACGCCTTTTAGTTTTTTTGCCACGGCCGTGTTTTTTAAGCGGACATAGCTCGGCATACCGTCTTTGTACGGTGGGTAATCTTCGCCTTTGATCAAGCCGGAAAGATATGCGCGGCATTTGGTGGTGATGCCGAAGCCGTCAGCGGTGATGAAGTTGCGCGGCATCATTTTTTCTTTGTTCGCCACGTCTTTCAGTTCCGCCACGCCGAGCTTCCATTTGTAAGGCTTGTCGGACACGCGCACGATGGTCGGCATGACAGAATTTTTGCCCTTGAGCGCCAATTCGACGGCGGCCTTGCCCAAGGCATAGGCTTGATCCACGTCCGTCTTGGACGCGATATGGCGCGCGGCGCGCTGCAGATAATCCGCCACCGCCCAGTGATACTTATAGCCCAGCTTGTCTTTGATCATGCCTGCAACCACCGGTGCGGCGCCGCCCAACTGCGCATGGCCGAACGAGTCGCGCGTGCCGGCTTCAGCCAGGAACTTGCCGTCGGGATAGTGCGTGCCTTCCGAGACCACCACGGTGCAATAGCCGAATTTTTCGACTTTCTGCTTCACGTTGGCGAGGAATTTGTCCTGATTGAATTCCACTTCCGGGAACAAGATCACGATGGGAATATTGTTTTCGTTGTCGGCCGCCATGCCGCCCGCCGCCGCGATCCAGCCAGCGTGACGCCCCATCACTTCCACCACGAACACCTTGGTCGAAGTCTTGCACATAGAGGCTACGTCGAAACTCGCCTCGCGCGTGGAAATCGCGATGTATTTTGCCACCGAGCCAAAGCCCGGGCAGCAATCCGTAATCGGCAGATCGTTGTCCACGGTCTTTGGCACGTGGATCGCTTGCAGCGGATAGTCCATGGCCTCGGACAACTGCGAAACCTTCCAGCATGTATCGGCGGAATCGCCGCCACCGTTGTAGAAGAAGTAGCCAATGTTGTGCGCCTTGAATACTTCGATCAGGCGCGCGTATTCGCGTTTGTTTTGTTCCAGGCTTTTGAGTTTGTAGCGGCAGGAGCCGAAAGCGCCGGAGGGCGTGTGACGCAGCGCGGCAATCGCCTTCGCCGATTCTTTAGAAGTGTCGATTAGGTCTTCGGTCAGCGCGCCGATGATGCCATTGCGGCCAGCGTACACTTTACCGATCTTATCTTTGTGCTTGCGTGCGGTTTCGATTACCCCACATGCGGATGCGTTAATCACCGCTGTCACACCGCCGGACTGCGCGTAAAAAGCGTTCATTTTCGCCATGATTTTCTCCAAGTATTAATTACTAATTCAAAAACTTTGGAACCACGAACAAACACTCGTGTGTATTCGTGCTTAATTAGTCCTTGTCGCTTACCCGCGTCGATTCATGATCCGCTTGCACGCGCAGCAGGGTAATGACGCAATCGCCGATCTCGTCATATTCCTCGCGGCCGGTGCCGAATTGCTCGCGCGATGAATAAAAAAACTGGTTGCGATAGGTTTTCTCGCCCACCTTAAAGATCACGAAATGCGCGCCACGCTCTTCCCAATACAGCACCGGCACGCTCGTCAGCTCACGGTCATCCGGGTACAAACGAATTTCCGCGTCTGCGCTCTGTACGTCGACCGGTTTGCCATAACGCTCCTTCACCGTCTGCTGGACGATGCTGCGCTCGGTATCGGTGTAATCGGGAATATTGCTCATTGTCGTGAAACGGGCGAGGCATGCCTCGCCCTAAAAAGATTTAGCCTAGCTTGGCGAAAATCTCGTCGCGAATCGCGTCAACCTTGCCCACGCCCGCCACTTTTACATATTTAGGCGCACCCGCAGCGCCACTTGCTGCCCACTGGTTGTAGAAATTCACCAGCGGTTTGGTTTGGGAGTGATAGACCTCAAGGCGCTTCAGCACAGTTTCTTCTGCATCGTCGGCACGCTGAATCAAATCCTCGCCGGTCGCATCATCTTTGCCCGCCACTTTAGGGGGATTGAATACAACGTGATAGGTACGGCCCGAAGCCACGTGTACGCGGCGGCCGCTCATGCGCTTGACGATTTCTTCGTCTGGCACATCCACTTCGACCACATAATCCACATCAATGCCGAGTTTTTTCATGGTTTCGGCTTGGGGAATGGTTCGCGGAAAACCGTCGAACAAATAACCTTTGGCGCAATCCGGCTGCGTCAGACGCTCCTTGATCAGACCCATAATAATGTCATCGGAAACCAGGCCGCCGGCATCCATGATTTTTTTGGCTTCGATACCCAAGGGCGTGCCCGCTTTCACCGCGGCGCGCAGCATATCGCCCGTAGAAATTTGTGGGATGCTGTATTTATCTTTGATGTAGTTGGCTTGAGTGCCTTTACCAGCACCGGGTGCGCCAAGCAGAATTACCTTCATAAATCCTCCACTGTCTTAAGTTATTTGCTGAAGAGCTCAGCATGGGAAAATTTCCATGGCCGACACCCTCTCTCCTAGCTCTCTCCCGCTCGCGGGAGAGAGGGACTTAGGCTCGCTTTGCGAGTTTCATTGGTCTGAAAGGCGGTCATCTTACCACTGTTCATCAAGGGGAAAAGCCGAGGGAGCCGACAGCGGGAATAAATGTTTTTATCCCTGCATAAGCAGTATTTTAAGCCTTTAACAATGCTCGAACTTTGGCCAAATCTTCCGGGGTATCGACTCCAGCGGCGGGCGCTAGATCGGTGACCGCGACGGCAATTTTGTGGCCATGCCACAGGGCGCGCAACTGTTCCAAGGCCTCGAATTGCTCCACGGCGGCCGGGCTCAATTGTTGGTAAGTTTTCAGAAAGGCGGCACGATATGCGTAAATTCCAATATGCCGATATACCGGTAATTCCTGCGGCAAACGGGTCGGTGCATTTTGGAAAGCATCACGCGCATAGGGAATAGGCGCACGGCTGAAATACATGGCATAGCCCATGCGGTCGATCACCACTTTGACGACGTTCTGGTTGAACATGCTCGCCATGTCGTGAATCGCATGGCACGCGGTGGCCATCGACGCCGTGCCATGCGTCGCGAGGCTCTCCGCCACCTCCGTGATCAAGCGCGGATCGAGCAGCGGCTCATCGCCTTGCACATTGACCACGATCGCATCGTCCGGCCACTTCAGGGTGTGCACCACTTCGGCGATGCGATCGGTGCCGGACGCATGCTCCTTTGATGTGAGCAGCGCGTTATAGCCGCGCGCCTTCACCACGTCAGCAACCTCTTGATGATCGGTCGCGACCCACACTTCTTGCGCACCGGAGGCGAGCGCTAATTCCACCACGCGCACCACCATCGGCTTGCCGCCGATATCGGCTAGCGGCTTACCGGGCAAACGCGTAGAAGCGTAACGCGCGGGAATGACGACTTTGAAATGCATGACGAGGCTTCAGGCGACAGGCGACAGGCGACAAAACCGTGGACGCCTGACGCCTGACGCCTGACGCCCCAACGTCATCATACTTCTTCCTCAGCAGGCAGCTTGCGCGCCTCGTCTTCCAGCATTACCGGAATATCGTCGCGAATCGGATACGCCAGCCGATCAGGTTTGCAAATGAGTTCCTGTTTATCTTTTAAATAAACCAACGGCCCTTTGCACAGCGGGCACACTAAAATCTCAAGCAACTTTGGATCCATGGCTACTCCTTAATTTTTCCAACACGGCGAGGCCTACACCGGGATCGAGCGTGGCTTCTACCGGCAGCACCCATACATTGTCGCCGGCGAAATCAACGCATTTCACCGCGTCTTTTTCCGTCATCACCACCACGTCGGATTCCTGAAACGGTAAATCGCGCGGCGTAAAGGCATGATGATCAGGAAACGGGTGCTCACTAAAACGCATGCCGAGTTTTTTTAAATGCTTGAAAAAACGTTCTGGGTAACCGATCCCCGCTACGGCATGCACGGTCTGCCCAGCGAATATTTCGGGCCGCGCACGCAGGGTGGGATTGCGCAAATTGTAAAGCAGATCGCCGGTCAACTGCATGGTAAATTCGCGCCGCTGCAAGGGCGCTCCCGGCAGCCAACCGTTGATCACCACAACGTCGGCCTGCTTCAGGCGCAGCGGCGGCTCGCGTAGCGGGCCGGCGGGGAGCAATTGCCCATTGCCAAACCAGCGCTCGGCATCGATCACGACCACTTCCACATCGCGCTGCATACGATAGTGCTGCAAGCCGTCGTCGCTCACGATCACATTCACTTCCGGATGACTGCCAAGCAGGGCCATCCCGGCTTCGACTCGATTCTGACCGACCCACACGGGACAAGAAGCCTTCATCGCGAGCAACACCGGCTCATCGCCGACTTCCGCCGGGTCGCTGTCGCTGCGTACTGGGCGCGGCAGCGTGCCCTGCCCGCGATAGCCGCGACTGATGATACCGGGGCGATACCCTTGTTCTTTCAGCAGGGCGATCAGCGCGATCACCAGCGGGGTTTTACCCGTCCCGCCGACTGCGATATTGCCCACCACGATGACCGGCGCCGACAGCTTAACGCTCGCTAACCAACCGAGCCGATACAGGGCGCGCCGCAGTGCAGACAACACCCAGAACAGCAGCGACAAGGGCAATAGAATCGCATGCCACGGCGTCCAGCGGTACCACTGACGTTCGAGCCAAGTCATGATGAGGATAATTGTGTGATTAGACGATTGGGTGATGGGTAAAAACTAAACCGTTAACGGCTCACCCTTTACCCATGACTTATTTTTGCGCTTGGGTCGCGAAGGTAATGCGCGACAAGCCGGCTTGACGCGACGCTTCCATCACGCTCACCACAGCTTGATGCGTAGCATTGGCATCGGCGCTGATAATCACCACCGGATCGACTGCGGCGCCCGCCGCCCGCTTCAACTCGATCGACAATCCTTCCGTGTTGCTGCCGGCGAAAGGCTTGCCGTTCACCACATAACGCCCGGCGGCATCTACCGCGACGTTGACGGTGGCTGGCTTTTGTTCGGGTTTTTCCGCCTGCGCGGTGGGCAGATTGATTTGCAGCTCGGCGAACTGAGAAAAAGTCGTCGTCACCATCAAAAAGATCAACAACACCAACAGCACATCGATCATCGGGATCAGGTTGATCTCGACCTCTTCGCGCTGGTGACCACGCTGGAAATTCATGCCATGACCCTATTTACGTTCGCCGTGCAACACTTCAACCAATTTGATCGCCTGTTGTTCCATATCTACGATCAGCGATTCCACTTTTGCGCGAAACAAACGGTAGGCGATCAGCGCGATAATCGCGACAAACAAACCCATGCCGGTATTGTAGAGCGCGACCGATATGCCGCGCGCCAACTCGGCGGGGTTGCTGCCGGTCGGACCCAGTGCACCGAACAAATGCACCATCCCCAACACCGTGCCAAACAAGCCCCACAGCGGCGCAGCGGTAGCGATCGTGCCGAGCAAGGTCAGAAAACGATCCAACTCATGCGCCACGGCACGGCCTTCTTCCTCCACCGCTTCTTTCATGATCTCGCGCGAGGTATTTACGTTGCGTAGCGCAGCGGCAAAAATCCGCCCGAGCGGAGAATTCTGCACCAAACGATTCAGCATTTCCGGTGAAACGCCCTTGCTTTGCAACTCTTGCAGCAGCGACTGCAACAAACCTTTGGGGGTAATCAGGGATGAACGCAACGTCCATAGTCGCTCGCCAATAATGCCCACGGCGAGGATTGACGCGAAAATCAAAGGCCAGATCGGCCAACCCGCTTTTTCAATGATACTTAGCACGCGGCTTCTCCATGGAAAATTCGCGTAACTTTATCGTGCCCACCCGTTTTCAGCAAGGGAACAAAACGCCGCACAAAAAAAATGCCCCGGGAGGATGGCAACCCGGGGCGAAGCGGAGCAGATACAAAAGGAGGAGACACATGAAAAAAACGCCCTAACGGGCTTACAACTGAATGTCATTGTACTATCTTTTTGTCATAACACAAGCGATTATCCAGCGGCTGTTTATATCTACCTGATCCCACATCAAACTGACTTCGAAGCCCAACTTTAAATTGCTGACCAGCGCTATTCAGTGAATAGAAATTCTTGAAATAAAAGCTAACTGACGCACCCAAAAGAGAATTTTATGACTGTCCACATACCTTGTGGATAAGTCTGTGTATAAGCTGTACACATCACAGTTAAATGCCCCGTGGCAAATGAATTTTATATTTCGCTCAAGTTTTGCGCCGCAGCATTTTCCTTTAAATTCAATTATGTAATATTTAAAAACACAAATTCTCAATCTGCCTGACACAAAACTGCAAAATTCTCGGGGATTGTGGATAGCTGCTACAATTCGGCCATGGTAAACCCCTTATTTACTAGGGTCGACGAACAGCCGATCCCGGTTTCAGAGCTTAATCGTCGAGCAAAAGCGCTGCTCGAAAACAGTTTTCCGCCGCTGTGGGTGAGCGGCGAAATCTCCAACCTCACCAAACATTCATCCGGCCACTGGTACTTTTCGTTGAAAGACGATAAGGCGCAAGTGCGCTGCGTCATGTTTCGCCATCGCAATCAATATCTGGATTTCACGCCGAAAGAAGGCATGCAAGTCGAAGCGCGCGCGGTGGTCTCCATGTACGAGGCACGCGGCGAGTTTCAACTGAATATCGAAAATATGCGCCCGGGTGGACTCGGCGCGCTGTTCGAGGCCTTCGGCAAACTCAAAGCCAAACTCGAAGCCGAAGGCTTATTCGATGCGGCGCGCAAAAAGCCCCTGCCCGCTTTCCCAGAGCAGATCGGCATCATCACCTCATTGCAAGCCGCTGCGCTACGCGACGTGCTCAGTACCCTCAAGCGCCGCATGCCGTCGATTCCCATCGTGCTCTACCCCACCCCGGTGCAAGGGCGTGGCGCCTGCCTCAATATCTCCCAAGCGATCAAGGCCGCCGGGCAGCGCGATGAATGCGATGTGCTGATCCTCTGTCGCGGCGGCGGCAGTATCGAAGACCTATGGGAATTCAACGAAGAAATTGTCGCGCGCGCCATCGCCGCCAGCCCCATCCCTATTGTGTGCGGCGTCGGTCATGAGACCGACTTCACCATCGCCGATTTCGTCGCCGACCAACGCGCACCCACCCCCACCGCCGCCGCCGAACTGGTCAGCCCCAACCGCGCCGACCTCGTGCCCAAACTCGACACCCTGGCCCAGCGCATCGAGCGCACCTTGACGCGCCTGATCGAAAGCCGCATGCAGCACCTGGATCATTTACAGAAGCGCTTGGTCCATCCGGGCGAACGGCTGCGGCATCAGCGCGCACAACTCGGCCATTTATCGCAGCGTCTGAATCGCGCCTTACACCACAATCTCGACACTCAACGCTGGCAGATGCGGCAACTCAGCGACCGCTTAGCCAGCGCACGGCCCAACGTCGCCCCGCTCATCCAGCGCTGCGCGCACCTCTCCACTCGCCTCTCCTTGGTCATGCAAAATCGCTTGGCCTTCGCGCAAGGCGAGATCGCACGCTTAGCGGGGAATCTCGACCACCTGAATCCCCAGGCGATATTGGAGCGTGGCTTCAGTATCGCGCGGGACGAGCAGGGGAATGTGGTGCGGGATAGCGGCGCGCTTCAGGTGGGAAGCGAAGTGGGATTGACGTTTGCGGTGGGAGCGGCAAAGGCTAAGGTGGTTTCTAAAACTGGTTAGCTTTCCTGCCGTAATGCAGATGCGGCCCTCGGGCCGCATCTGCTTAATAGCGATACAGCTGATTGTTCTCGATGCGTACGCGGTCGCCGACGCGTAGATCGCTGATGCCATCCAAGTGGATGGCTTGTAAATCGCCGTTATTCAAACGCACGCTTACGGTGTAGGTGAGATTTTTGGCTTGCCGGTTTTTATCGACTTCATGACCGATCAGCGCGCCGCCTGCGACACCCGCGACGGTGGCGATGGTTTTACCGGTGCCGCCGCCGACTTGATTACCTAATACGCCGCCGACAACCCCACCGATGATGGTGCCTGCACCGATTCCGCTATTCGCGATGCCGCTGCTGGATTGTTGGATGGTTTCGACGACGCCATAGGCTACATAGTTGCTGCTATAACCGGTGTCCGTACTGGTCTGACGTTGATCCGGCGTGGCGCAACCGGCCAAGATACCTAGCGCGAACAGGCTAGCCAACAACAATGATTGCGTTTTCATGAAAACCTCCTAAGTAAGATGAATAGTCAGCTTAAGAGCCAAGCAACAGCAAGTCGGTTCGCTAACGAACATAGGCACAGTTCTTTGTTGTATTCGCGCGCAGAGCGTTGCCCACTACAAATCCAAAAAGCCTTTCACCGCCTCCCCCACCCGCGCGGTGAGGCGCTCATCCAAACAATCCATCACCACTGCATCTCCCATCCCGCGCAACCAAGTCATCTGCCGCTTGGCCAATTGGCGCGTGGCGGCGAGGCCTTTGTCGCGCAGCGCGTCGTAATCGAATTCCCCTTCCAGATATTGCCAGGTTTGGCGATAGCCGACACAGCGCATGGAGGGCATCAATGGATTCAATTCGTAGTGCGCGCGTAGCCATTTCACTTCTTCGATCAAACCTTGCGCCAGCATCGCATCGAAGCGATCGGCGATGCGCTGATGCAACACCGCGCGGTCACTCGGCATGAGCCCGATCGGCAAGGAGCGATAGGGCAAGGGTTCGGGCGCCTCGCGCGCCATGAGGAGCGACATGGGTTCACCGGTAAGTTCATACACTTCTAACGCGCGTTGAATGCGCTGCGGGTCGGTGGGTTTGAGTCGCGCGGCGGTTGCAGGATCTACCCGCGCCAACTCGACGTGCATGGCTGGCCAGCCGATCTCAGCAGCGCGCGCATCGAGTTCGGCGCGCACCTCAGTATCGGCTTGCGGCAGGCCACTTAGACCTTCGCGCAACGCTTTGAAGTAGAGCATGGTGCCGCCGACCAGCAAGGGAATTTTGCCGCGCGCGCTGATATCGGCCATCAAGCGCAGCGCGTCATGACGAAACTGCGCGGCGGAGTAGCGTTCGGTGGGGTCGATGATGTCGATCAGGTGATGCGGCGCGATGGCCAGCGTGGCGGCATCGGGCTTGGCGGTGCCGATATTCATGTGGCGATACACCAGCGCGGAATCGACACTGATAATTTCCAGCGGCAACCGCTGCACCAACTCCACCGCGATGCCGGTTTTGCCAGTGGCGGTGGGGCCCATGAGCAGGATGGCGGGAGGCATTTTCTCTATTTTAGAAATGGAGTTACTTGCCGCGCATGAAGAGTTTGTCCAAGTCCTGCATCGTCATCTGAAACCATGTCGGCCGGCCATGATTGCATTGGTCCGCACGCTCGGTGGCTTCCATTTCACGCAGCAGCGCGTTCATCTCGGGAAGCATCAAGCGCCGATTGGCGCGCACCGCGCCGTGGCAGGCCATGGTGGCGAGCAATTCGTTGCGACGTTCGGTAAGCACGCGGCTGGCGCCGAATTCGCGCAAGTCTTGCAGCACGGCGCGCGCCAACTCGCTGGGATCGGCATCTTGCAGCAAGGCGGGGATCGCGCGCACTGCGATGCTGTTGGGCGAGAGCACCGCCATCTCAAAGCCGAGTTGGCGCAAGGTGTCGCCCTGCTCTTCCACCGTCGCCACTTCCAGCGGCCCGACGGTCAGCGCAGCGGGCACGAGCAAGGGTTGCGTCGGCACGATGTGCAAATCGAGCGCATTTTTTAATTTTTCATACACCACGCGCTCATGCGCGGCATGCATATCCACCAACACCAGCCCCAGCGCGTTTTGCGCCAGGATATAAACGCCATGCACTTGGCCCAGCGCATACCCTAAAGGCGGCACATCGCTCATAACTGGCTCAGCCTGCCGGGGCGCTTCTGCCACAGCGTTTTTCACCCCGGCGAACAACGCTGAATAAAATGGGCTCGGCTCATTTACTGCCAGCGACATGCTCTCCTGCCGAGGCATAGCCATCGGCGTCTGCGCGCGCCACCCCCCTGAATCCTGATTCCTGAATCCTGAATCCTGCACCACATTCCCCAACGCCTCGCCGCGCGAACCGGCCAGCGCCCGATTCACCGCGTGATATAAAAATTGATGTACCGCACGGCCATCGCGAAAGCGCACTTCAATCTTGGTCGGGTGCACATTCACATCCACCGCCGCCGGATCTAGCGTGAGGAACAAAACATAAGCCGGGTGCCGTGCTTGATGCAGCACATCTTTGTATGCCTCGCGCAGCGCGTGCGAAATCAATTTGTCGCGCACGAAACGCCCATTCACAAAAAAATACTGCGCATCACGGCTGGCGCGGGAATACGCCGGCACGCCGGCGAAGCCCGAAAGGCGCAAGTCGCTTGCCTGCACCTCGATGGGTAAGGAGGCCTGCGCGAAATCCTCACCCAGGATTTCATGCACGCGCTGCGCGAGTTGAGTGGGGCGCAAGTGCCACGTCACGCGGCCATTGTGTTGCAGCGTGAAGCCCACCTCCGGGTGTGCCAGCGCAATGCGCTTGAACATCTCTTCGCAGTGCGCGTATTCGGTCGCCTCGGTCTTTAAAAATTTGCGCCGCGCCGGGGTATTGAAATACAAATCGCGCGCTTCAATCGTGGTGCCCACCGCATGCGCCGCCGGCTGCGGGGATGAGAGCGCGCCGCCCTCGGTTTCGACTTGCCAGGCGTGTTCGGCTTGCAGCGTGCGGCTGGTCAAGGCCAGGCGCGTGACGGAGGCGATGCTCGCCAAAGCTTCCCCGCGAAAGCCCAGGCTCGCCACTCGCTCCAAATCTTCTAGTGATGCGATTTTGCTGGTCGCATGGCGCGCCAAGGCCAAGGCCAACTGCTCGCCCGCGATGCCGCCACCGTTGTCGGTGACTTGAATCTGCTTGATGCCGCCTTGCGTGAGATTTACCTCGATCTCCGTCGCACCGGCATCGACGCTGTTTTCCAGCAACTCTTTCAGCGCCGAAGCAGGCCGATCCACCACCTCGCCAGCGGCGATTTGGTTAATGAGCAGATCGGGAAGAAGATGGATTTGAGACATGTCGGCTTCAGAATGAAGCCGACATTATAGCCTTGGATAGGCGTCAGTTTTTGGCCAGCTTGGGCTTGGCCAGCGGCGGGCTCTTGGCGAAATAGCGTTTGATGCCGGTGACAATGGCCGCCGCCATTTTGTCTTGGTAATCCTCGTCGGTGAGGCGCGCTTCTTCGTCCGGATTGGTGATGAAGGCCGTCTCCACCAGGATGGAGGGAATGTCCGGCGCTTTCAGCACGGCGAAGCCGGCTTGTTCCACAGCGGCTTTGTGCAAGGTATTCACGCCGCCTAACTCACCCAGCACCGCTTTGCCTAAACGCATGCTGTCGTTGATGGTCGCGGTCTGCGACAAGTCGAGCAGCGTCTGTTTGAGATATTTGTCTTTTACGTCCAGATTCACGCCACCGATCAAATCAGCATCGTTTTCGCGCTTGGCCAACCAGCGCGCGGCAGCGCTGGTCGCGCCGTTTTCCGACAACGCAAATACTGATGAGCCGCGCGCTTCCGGGTTAATGAAGGCATCGGCGTGGATCGACACGAACAAGTCGGCCGAGACCTTGCGCGCCTTCACCACCCGGTTGCCCAGCGGGATGAAATAATCGCCGTCGCGCACCAGAAAGCCGCGCATATTGGGCTCTTCGTCGAGCTTGGCCTTGACGCGTTTGGCGATGGATAAGGTGACATCTTTTTCGAATGTACCACGAGCACCTTTCGCACCCGGATCCTCGCCGCCGTGGCCCGCATCCAGGGCGATGGTGACGAGCCGCACTAAATCCAGCGGGTCTTTGCTCTTGGCTTTGCGCGGGTTGACTGCTTTCTCTTCTGCCACCTTGGCGAGTTTTTCTTCCGGCTTGATCGAAGGCGCGGGGGCGGCTTTATCAGCCTTGGTCGGCGCACTCATGCCGGCGGCGGCATCCACCGCGTTACTGGTTTCCAAAAGTGCTAATAGCGGATCGACTGGCTTGGCGGGATAAATATCGAGTACCAAGCGGTGGCCATATTCGCCAACAGGCTTGACGATAAAGATGGAGGGCTTCACTTCGGTCTTGAGATCGAACACCAAGCGCACCACATCCGGTTTGAAGCGTCCGACGCGCACCGCTTTGACATAGGGATCATCGGCGCCGATCTTGGCCGACAGTTGCGACAGTGTATTGCTGAGTTCGATGTTTTCCAGATCGAGCACAATACGATCCGGATTATCGATCGTGAAATGTTTGAAGCCGATTGGCTGCTTGGATTCGAGGGTGATGCGCGTGTATTCGGCGGCGGGCCAGACGCGGGCGGCGGTTATTTTGATTGGCTCAACGGCAAAGCTTGTGGAAAACGATATGAAAAAAAATGCGAACGCTGCCACCATGCGGCCTAGCACTGCTATTCGTGCATTCCTTTTTCCAAACGAGCCAAACATTTTTTACCTGCCTCCGTTTCTGCTTTAATTTGGAGACTTCGAGCTTCATCAATTACAGACAACGCAATTCGCACATCCGGTATGGGCAAAAATTCGCCGGCTTTTTCCGGCCATTCCACGAAGCACACCGTGTCCGGATTGAAGTGCTCGCGGAACCCTGCATCCACCCATTCGCGCGGATCAGCGAATCGATAAAAATCAAAGTGATACAAGTATAAGCTCGAAACTGTATAAAGTTCAACCAGGGTATAAGTGGGGCTTTTCACTTTGCCCGCATAACCCAGCCCGCGCAGCACCCCGCGCACCAGCGTGGTTTTGCCCGCGCCCAACTCGCCATCGAGGTAAAGCGTCAGCCCCGGCGTCAGCGCTTGCGCAAGCTTCGCGCCAAACGCCAAGGTAGCGGCTTCATCCGGTAGGAAGCGTGTCAATTGCATGCCGCCCCGCTATCATGCAGCGCATGTCGCAAACCAAAATCGATCCGTTTCAGCTCGCGCAGCAAATTAAAGCGTGGGGAAAAGAACTCGGCTTTCAAGCGGTAGGGATCGCGGGCGTGGACATGCCGCAAGCGGAAGTACGGCTGCTGGAATGGTTGGCGGCGGGTCGGCATGGCGAGATGGATTATATGGCAAGACACGGCGTGAAGCGCGCGCGCCCGGCCGAGCTGGTGCCCGGCACCTTGCGTGTCATCAGTGCCCGCATTGACTACCAGGCACCCCATGCGCGCGATAGCTGGGATGTCATCAACGACCCCACGCAAGCCTTCATCTCGCGTTATGCCCTGGGTCGCGATTATCACAAGCTGATGCGCAACCGGCTGCAAAAATTGGCGGATCGCATCACCCAAGCCATCGGTCCTTTCCATCATCGCGCCTTCACCGACAGCGCGCCGGTGATGGAAGTGGAACTGGCGCAGCTCGCCGGCCTGGGTTGGCGCGGCAAGCACACTTTGCTGTTGCAGCGCGAGCATGGCTCGTGGTTTTTTCTGGGCGAGCTCTATACCGACTTGGCGCTGCCGATCGATGCCCCCGCAGAAAACCATTGCGGCACCTGCCAAGCCTGCATCGACATTTGCCCCACCCAAGCCATCGTCGCGCCCTATCAAGTCGACGCGCGGCGCTGCATTTCTTATCTCACCATCGAACACAAGGGCAGCATTCCAGTCGAACTGCGGCCCCTCATGGGCAACCTCATTTACGGCTGCGACGACTGCCAGCTCGTCTGCCCGTGGAACAAATTCGCGCAACCTACGCTCGAAGCGGATTTTCAGCCGCGTCACCACTTGGATAACATGGCCTTGATTGAATTGTTTAACTGGAGCGAAACCGAGTTCGACGCACGCCTGGCGGGCAGCGCCATCCGCCGCATCGGGCATACCCAATGGCTACGCAACATCGCCGTGGCGCTGGGCAATGCGCCGACCTCCCCCGATATCATCCGCGCGCTACAAGCCAAGCGCGATCATCCGTCCAGCCTGGTGCGCGAGCATGTTGCGTGGGCACTGGAGCGGCATGGGGTTGTGGACTGATATAATCGCATTTGCCTGGCCGCGAGTTTTCGTAGCTCAATTTTTTTATCCTCCTTATGCAAATCGATCCTAACTCCCCCATTGGTGTTTTCGACTCCGGCGTCGGCGGCCTGACGGTGGTGCGCGCGCTCATGGAGCGGCTGCCATTCGAGAACATCGTCTACTTCGGCGATACGGCGCGCGTGCCCTATGGCGTGAAGTCGGTCGAAACTATCGCGCATTACACGACGCAGATCGCTGAGTTTCTGTTGGCGAAACAGGTCAAGCTGCTCATCATCGCGTGCAACACCATGGCGGCGGTGGCCGCGCAAGTCGTGCGCGACTTGTCGCCGGTGCCGGTGCTGGATGTAATCGATGCAGGCGCGTTCGGCGCGGCGCAGGCCACGCGCAACAAACAGATCGGCATCCTCGGCACGCCCACCACCATCAATAGCAATGCCTATGCGCAAGCGATTCATCGCTACGATCCCGACATTCGCCTCTATTCCCAGGCCTGCCCCTTATTTGTACCGCTGGTGGAGGAAGGCTGGCTCGACCATCCGGTGACACGCCTCACCGCGCAAGAATATTTGAAACCTGTGCTGGCCCAAGAAGTGGACACGCTGGTACTGGGCTGCACGCATTACCCGCTGCTCACCCCGCTGTTGCAAGATGTGGCGGGGCCGAACGTGCGCCTGATCGACTCGGCGCAAGCCATGGCAGAACGCGCCGCTATCCTACTCAAGGAACAGCAGCTCGGTAATCCGAACCGAGGGGCGCCACGTTATGAATACTTCGTCACCGACGTACCCGTCAGATTTCAAACCATCGGTGAACGATTTTTAGGCCGCACCTTGGCGAATGTGCATGTCGTTAAGTGGTAAACACTCTTGAGAGGCAAAGACCATGACCCTGTTCTCATCCGATTCCCTGAAGTTGTTCATCTTAGGTGCATTGATTTCAAGCAGTCTGATCACCGCAGGCTGCCAAACCACTACTCAAGCGGGCGAAGTGGGCGTGCAGCGCAAGCAGTTCCTGCTGGTCTCATCGCAGCAAGCGGACGCCGGCGCGGCGCAATTCTATGCACAAGAGATGCAAAAGTTTTCCGCTAAAGGCACGCTCAACGCCAGCCCCCAACAAACGGCGCGCGTGCGCGAAATCGCCTCCCGGCTAATCAACCAAGCGGGTGCATTTCGCCCCGATGCGCGCAATTGGAAATGGGAAGTGAATGTCATCAACAGCAAGGAACTCAACGCCTACTGTGCCGCCGGCGGCAAAATCGCGGTGTACTCCGGCTTGATTGACTCGCTACACCTTACCGACGCTGAAATCGCCGCGGTGATGGGCCACGAAATCGCGCATGCGCTGCGCGAGCATACGCGGGAGGCGATGTCGGAGGCCGTGGCGCAGCAGGTGGGCGTCTCGGTCCTTGCCTCGCTGGCCGGCCTCGGCCAAGGCGCGACGGATCTGCTCGCCGGCGCGACCCATGTGGCCGTCGGGTTACCCTTCTCGCGCCAGAAGGAACGCGAAGCGGACGATATCGGTCTCGAACTCATGGCGCGCGCCGGGTATGACCCGCATAGCGCGGTCAGCGTATGGCGCAAAATGATGTCTAACGGGGGTGGCAATCCGCCCGAAATACTCAGCACTCACCCCGCTCCGGCAAGCCGTATCCAGGATATCGAAGCGCATCTGCCGCGCGTGATGCCGCTGTACGAAGCCACGAAGAGGAGCGGCAATAAATAAAAAAGAGGCCGGGTGGGGGCTACCCACCCGGCAAACTCCGGATCATAGGAGAGAGTGTTCCCGATGCGCGATGCGAAGGCTCGCACCGCACTGCTACTGTTGCAATGCTTATGCCAATTTGGCCAAGCGGCGGGTTACACAAAAGCCATCATCTTGTGCGTCAAACAGCGCTTTGAAACCACACTGAATTTTGCCATGGCGCCGGACTTGCCTCCCGGCCTCGCTCCGCTCAGTAGCGCGCTCCAGGGATGACAAAAAAGGGGTAGCAATGTGACGCAGCGCGGCAATGGTTACCTCGAATTAACGCTTGTGAAAAACCAATGTACGATTGTTTACTGGCATGGTGTGGTCTTGTTGTAGCACCAGTCCATGTTTCTGCGCAGTCGCGCACACCGCTTCAAAATCGCGCACGCCACTCAACGGATCACGCGCCTTTAACCACGCATCGAAGCGTGCATTGCTCTCGGACGTAAACTGTCCACCGTAGTTGAACGGGCCATAGATGCAGAGCACGCCATCGGGTTGCAGTAGCTGCCCCACCCCCTCCAGCAGACACGCCACCTCGGGCCAAGAAATGATGTGCAAGGTGTTGGCGGTAAACACGCCATCCACCGCTGCTACCGGCCACGGCTTCTGATTCACATCCAGCGCGATGGGTGGCCGCACATTGCTCAGTAGCGCTTCATCGAGCCAGGCTTGAATGCCGGGATGATGCATCGGCAGATCGCTCGTCTGCCAAGTGAGATGCGGTAGGTGTTGTGCAAAATGCACCGCGTGCTGGCCGGTGCCACTGCCGATTTCGAGCACGCTGGTGACCGCTGCGAACGCCTCGCGCAAGACAGCAAGAATCGGCTCACGGTTATTTTCGCTGGCTTCGGAAAAAGGTTTCATGGTGGTTTTAGATCAGGTCGAAATCGCGCAAGTATAGGGGGCAATAGGGCCGCACCAAACAAAAACGCCAACCCGAAGGTTGGCGCAAATCCCCATATAAGACGATTTTTATTATTTCACTTATCCCTGTAGCAACCGCCATGCCAACTTTACAACCGTATGATATTTATCCATTTTTGTTTTCTTACTGATTGCAATATCTCAAAATGTGTAAAGCAGAGCGATTTTTCAATCCATGCAAATCCCAGCCGAAAAGCAATTTACCTGCAACATTCCCCTTATTTTTCGCTAAATCGATAAAAATATTTGCTGTAAAAATATGCGAATTTAATAGACCACGAACCAAGCTGGCTTATATTGCGGCGCCCCGCCCGGGTCGAAAATAGGCTTGATCATCGTAATAGGCGCGATCTTCATTCTCCGGCG
>ERZ1292633.1140-Hain-H41-02um-R1-1140-length-29143-cov-7_pt1 | contig 29143 bp, 20 predicted proteins | sample MGYA00564406_ERZ1292633 | MGnify/ENA primary metagenome ERZ1292633 (study PRJEB36523, sample SAMEA6512639) | groundwater metagenome | collected 2019-01-08 | study: AquaDiva: Metagenomics assemblies of 32 groundwater samples | reverse complement strand
GATGTCCCACACGCAGGTGAGTCGCGGACCAACTCAGAAAGCTGTCCACATCGGTGTCATCTGACTTGTCGCCAAAGCGTTCCCACGCGAAACCTAGCGACGCTAGTGCGGACGCAAGATTGACTCCGATTAATATTTCGGCATTGCCACCCGCATAGCGGACGAATTCCTGGGAAATCCATGAGCCAAAGAACAGTGCCGACGTTTGAGTGGAGCACGATCCGCAATAGCCGTGAAGCCCAGGGCCCCATCCCCACATGAATCTCGGAGGCAGATTCAACACGATTCCGCCATCGTCGTCCTCCAGAACGCGCTGGAAAGCCGCAGCGTCAGACCCGTCCAGAAGCGGCCGTGGTTGCTGCGACGACGCCAGTCCGACCGCGACGCAAAGGACAACAAAAAACAAACGGCATAGCGTCCGCATGAACGAATGAGACAGTTGTAAAGGGGGTCCAGGGGTCCTTCATGGATGACACCCAACACACCAATTTTCACGATGAAGAGCTAGACGGGGCAACATACGCAATAGAACCTCTCCCACCCACAATCGATGTTAGAGAAGACGTGAAGACGGAACATACCACCACCACACACAACCCTCCTTTTCCTCCTGCCTTCCCCAATGCACTCCCCCGACCTGCTGTTCTTGGGTTCGCGCGAGCCCATCAATACACGAAGGTCACCGCCGGTTTGCGCTTTGCGTCGTCCAGCGGCATGGCGGACAATTGATTCAACCACAGAGAGCACCAAGACACGCCGGAATATCCATCACCGAACATCAGGACGAGCATCTGGGCGCTCGTCGACTCGGCGTCGTCCAGCGAATGGCTTTGCAGAAACTGATTTCCCAGCTCGGCGCCGACACGCGAGTCCCAAGTGAACGGCCGCAGGTGCCTACTGCCAGTACCAGTGCGTTGCGGGCCCCCTCCAGCATTCGGATCGCTTGCCGTGATGCACACATCCGCAGCCTGGCAAAAGACACGAAAAGCCAGGGCGCTGGCCACCGAGGAGTGAGCTAATGTGCGCGGCAACGCAGCTTGACTCACGGTCAGCGCGAGCAGAAGAAACGTATTCACCATGTGTAGGGCAACTTTGTGCCGAGGCCGGCTCTCCTCGAGGCCGACGATAAACGAGGACGTGTGAGTGGCCAGGACGTTCAATGAATGCGTGATGCGATCCGCGGATGACAGCCAGTCGAAAGCGGAATCATCGACAGGTTGCTGTTTCATGACCCGGAAGCACGCTTCCAAGAAGGCAAGCTCCGTCAACAAGGTCGCGCAATGGATAAGAAACGCCCTATCGCCACCAGGTTCTACGACGTCGGTGAGGTGGAGCAGCGCGTGCAAAGCGCCAACCGTCGCCTCAAACTTCGACCGAAGGGCAAGCACTTGATCGAATGCAGTGGCTGAGGGAGGTCCCCCGTCGGCAAGCATTGGAGCAGCGGCTTTCGTCAACGAAGTTGCCTGAGAAATTGCGGAGGACGTCGCGGTGTCCACCTTCGTCACCGTTAGCGCGGACAAGAGCGAGGAGACGGCGTGATCCACCGAAGGGGCATGGTTCTCCGCCTCAACATCGTCCGCGCAGTTATCATTCCGTGGATTGCCGTCACCGCCATGGGACTTGAAGTTCAGCAGGGATTGGGACGCCCCGGCAGGGCTCGAAAAAGAGGCGATCAGTTCGCGAAGGGTTCGATCCGGTTGCAGCAATCCGAAGCTGCACACGCAACCATTGTGCAACGATGCGTCTTGAGATTGCTTGTCGGCCATCGGATTCTTTGCTTGGCTGACGCGTAGCTTGTAGTTTTGAAACGCAACGGCACCGTCCCGGGAGAGTAGACGCCGAGCCGCATCGATCGATCCATACTCGACGAAGCCGTACGTCCAGTCCACCTCCCGCTTCGTGTTTCCACAAACGCGCACCCGAATCACGGGTCCAAATTCGCGAACAAACTCTGATAGTTGACGTTCCGTCAGCGAGACCGGAATGTGCTGGATATGAACCGTGCGCGCGGCGTCCGGGGAAAAGTCAAAATCAGGCGTCACGGGGACAGCATACGTTGTTCGGTCCCGTTGCGACACCGCTGGCTGAGTCGTGGATCGCCGACCAGCGGATCCTCGCCCTTGTGGGGGAGCGAGATTGGGATGGGCTGAGGGGACCAGCGGTGATGAATCCTTTGCTCCGCTCGCATTCGCCGGTCGCGCGGCAACGGCAGCCAGGAAGGCGCGGGGATCCGCCAGTGACGCGGGGTGAAGCAATTCCCCGGGTTCTGCGCGACGCACGACCCAACCATCCTGTGAGCTCGCAGTCGAACTGGTTTCCTCTCCTCCCTCGTCGACACTGTCATCGATACCGGGAGGCCTTCCTCGTTGACCGCCGTTGGAACCGCCGTTGTGGACCGTCTCGTGACCTGCCTCCATGATGTCTCGATCACCACCGCGCGAACCAACTGCGGCGTATGTTTGCTGGTGAATAGCATCTCGAATGCCTACCGTGTCGAGCGGGTGATGGTGGTGTGGCAGCGTTGGCCGGAAGGCCGACGACGGCGGGTTCCCATCGGGCGCCGCCTCACTCTCGTGGTGTCCGATCGGAAGATGATGATCCACGAGCTTCGCGGTTTCAACGACATCGCGGATGGCGTCAAGCAGATAGTCCGGGTCGTCGTCTTCGACCCCGCCACGAACGGCCGCCGCCGCTGCAAGCGTCGAGTACTCCGTGCTACCCGTACCCAAGTATGCGTAACTACTCCATGCGTCCTCTTGAGAGGCCATCAAAGAAGTCGTTGCGGCGGGGGGCGATTCGGACAACGTGGCACTCTCCCCGCCGATGGAGCTGCGAGGAGGAGCGTCGCCAATGGCACCAGGCCGCTCGCCGCGCTGAGTCGACTGCTTGACGTCTCCTTGCCGGCCCCCACTTAATCGAGGTGCCACAGGCTGCGCTTGGGTTGCCTGTCGCCGCGTCATTTCCAGTGCTAGGCGAGCCGCCAAGTCCTCTCCACCTTGCAACATGCGCGCGGCCTCTTCGAAACGATTTTGCAGCTCGTTACACGGGTGCGAGAGAATTTGGAAGGGAGGGAAATTCCAAGTGGGGGTGAGCTCAATCGCAAGAGTTCGAGTTTGTCTTACCATCAGTTCGAGCGGCTCAACCTCTCACACGGAGGGTCATCGGTCACATCCACAACCACTGAATGCCCCATCCGTCATATGTCCGAATCAATGTGTCCACGCTCCGCCGGTTGACCTTGTCGGCGCCACCGGGAAACGATGCGTTGCTGCGATTGCACGCCGCCAATCTGGCGACGAATTCAGAAAAATAATGGCTCACGGCCAAGTCGGATGGCGAGTGGCCGATCAAATCGTTCGAAAATTCGAACGGAGACCGATCAGGGTGAAACTGAGACCCAAATATGTTGAATGAGGCGTTTCGAGCCTCAACAAGCGCAATAAACGGCCGGAACGGCGACACGGGCTCCTGACTCGTTGCAACCGCGGAAAAAAACTGCTGCAATTTTGGAAACGTCTTGAAGGCGCTGGTTGAGATGCCTTTCGTGTGCCAGTTAAGTGTGCTATTGTTGAATTGTAACGCGTGCAGAATGCGGGGAGGCGTCGTCGCCGCACCAAGAACGCGACTGCGAGGTTGATCGCTCGTGAACTGCAACGGCAGCATGGCAGGCATCATGCCGCGATAACCATCGGCGATGCAGTTCAGGCTGCCAGCCACGGCGGCCATCATGAGCTCAAACCCGAAGCACGTGGCCCACAGCGCAACCGGTATTCCGTTTTGATTCAACTGAATCGCTTTCTCAACCACCGAGGAAAGCCGGGCGAAGTAGAGATTGAAGATCGATGATGAGCTAATGCCACCGCCGGGAATGTAAACACCGTCCACACTGTGCAAAAGTGACAATTGCTCGGAGTCGGTTAAGTTCCAAGGGAACGGGACGACTCGGACGGCCTGCGCTTTCAACCAGTTTGCGGCGTACGCTTCCATACACTGGGTGAACGGAGGTTGACCATGCGGCGCGGCCGGGGGAGGCGGACACTCGACCAGCGGGTTCGTGAACACTCCTACAACCGGGTTCTTCGGCTGTGAGGGCAGCTTAGAGGCGACGACCATGACGGCGGTACTGCGGCTGTCCTTTAGAACATTCCCGACACTGGCGAACAACACTAGCAGCAGAAAAACAGCAGACGAAGGCGCGATCATCGTTGACAAGTCAAAGAAAAAACCAGAAAAGAGGAAGCGACCCAAAGTGCCCCAAGAGCTGAAGGAAGCTAAAGGAACAAGAAAGCAGAAGGGGAAAACTTTCCATCAATGTGGACTCTCCAATAATGACGGAAATAAGCAATGGTTACCGACGTTGGAATGTCACGGTGCCAAACCACTTTTCGATGATTCCTACATGCCTTCGTAGCCTCGGATGGGGGCGGTGCAGTCACTGTTACTTCACTCGGTCGATGCACTTCATAATGTGAGACTGCACTTTTTGCCGATACAGTGGTGACGCGCAAAAGGCAACAAAGTTGGCTGAAAAATGCCGCAATTGCAGTGTTTGAAGGAGAACCTCAAGCAACAGAAAGGACACCGTTTGCGATATGTCCGCACCATCGATGCAAAGTCGGCGCAGTGAACTTCGCTTGGCCTTGAGTGCGGTGCATAGTTTGATGACAGTCCGATCACGGAGGCCACAGTGCCCGACGTCGATGTCAACGATACTGCGGCAGTTGGCAAGCAACTCGACAAGCGGCGCGCTGGTTTCATCCTCGAAGGCATTGCATCGCAACGAGAGAGTTTGCACCGAAGGACACCCCGACTTGAGCGCGGCTTCCATAGCTGACATGCAGCGGAAACAAAGCTGGTTGTTGGAAACGTCGAGGGTGGTCAGATTCGGCAGCAGCTTTTCGCCATTGATCTCCAGCCATCGAAGCACCGGAAGGATCGAGACGGATGTGAGGTCACAGTGATTGAGTGCGAGGACGACGAGGTCACGACAACGCGGCTGGGGGCTGCGTCTCAGTGTCGCAAGGATCTGCGAAGCGGACAAGGGAGGCAACAACGTAAGAGTCGTCATGGCGTGCGGCTCGACCGAGTCGGAAAGGCAGGAGATAACATCCTTCTGCTCCGCCGCTTCGGTTTCGTCCGTCATCGTGCTGTAGTGCAGGAGATACAACGGCTCCCAACCCTCCGTCATGCTCACATGGTGCAACGTCAAGGTCCGAAGGTTGATGCTGTATCTAGCAACAGCTGTGACAGCATCGCAAAAATCGCGACGAGCTGCGTCGCCGTTGCTCCCCTGGTGGTCCGGATCCAATTCGTTAGCATCGGCATGATCTCGACAAATGGTGTTGGCTTCGTCGGTGTCACGGTTGACATCCAGGTCGCGCAACTCGTCCGTCTCGGATGCCTCCTCGTCGACTCGATGTGCATGCGAACTCACCAAGAAACTTGTTGTTTTTTGCGGCTGCATTGCTTCTGGTCGGGGGACGTCAAAGTATTCCAATGACGCAACGACGTTTTCGATGTAGAGGAGAAGTGAATCTGGAATGTGTCGAGTGAGGGAAGGCGCCGCCTCCGCGGTGGGCACGCGCGACGGAGGAGGCGTTTCGTTTTCCTCGTCGGAACATGAGGGCTCATCTCTCGACGATGATGATAGCGAAATCGGCGACGACGGGGGGGTTGGATCGCTGGTGCGGCTCAGCCGCTGGCTCGCAGTCCGAGTATGTCGCGCGAGCTGCACCGCACGAAGCGTAGATTCATATCTCGCGATCGAACAATCTATTTGCTCGGCTTCTACGAAGCGGTCCAGGGAGGCGGCGTCCGCACCATCCGCGAGTGCATCGGCATCACTACGGCGGCGATGCTGTGTTGACAGCGGCGAACTGTTGCCGCCAGTCCCTCCTCGTTTCTGCTGCTTGATCGTCACAGGCGAAAGCAACGAAGCCACTTTGCGTGGTGGCCGAGACGCGCCAATCATCGGAGAGGAATTCCTCAAAGAGTACCGCGAGAGCCAAACAAGAGACGACAACTGAGTGTGGTGAATTAGAGAGAAGGCGACTCGACATTTCACACACCTGCATATTTGATCTTGATAGGAAGCTCTTGTGATCGCGAAAAGAGAGTGGTTTTGGTCCTTTTCGGTCATTCATTCATCTAGACTTGACACAGCGAGAGAAAAAGAGAGGCGTCCCGCTTTCTGTGGGACGGAAGAAACAGATGAGTGTGAGATTGGAGCGTGGGAGGGAAGGTATTGCCCATTGTATCTACAGTTGCAAAAAAAACCCCACGAGGAAGGAAGGAAGGAGGGGAAGAAAAGAAGCGACATTGGAGGAAGCAACACATTCCTTCCGACTTGCCGTTTTGCTGGAAGCGATGCAGTGTACAAAAGGGCTATCCGGGGGGTGGACAGCCACGGGAGAAAACAGTATGAGGGGGGCGGAAAGAAATCAGCAGAGCCGCATCACGGATCAATTCGGGGCGGTGTTGACCCGGCGCGCTCGTCGCACTGCCATTTTCACGACTTCGCCGCCTCGGCCTTGGCTAACGTAATCGTGCATGACGGAACTGACGTACGCTTCGTACTGTTGCTGCTCATCTGCCAGGGCGTTCTGCATGTGAATTCCCTCTTCGAACTCCTTCCGGCGTTCATGCGCCTCCTGCATCCTCTTTTCGTGAGCCTGTAGTAAATGCATGTGCTGCAGCCGTTCGAGTTCATTTCGTCGCTCCTTTCTCTCCGCGAGCTCCTCCTCCACAAGACGCTCGGCTCGCACGGCCCACACTTGCTTCATTCGGTCTCGGCTTTCGTCTTCGATTTTCTGCGCGACCTGCTTGCGCGCAGCCTGGGATGTCCTAAAATCCTCAATGTCCTTTTGCCGACGCTCGCGGACCGCCTTTTCTCGTTCCTCGCGTTCGCGCCGCTCTCTGTCAAAGTCGCGCATCGCCTTCATTTCACGTTCTTCGGTGGCCTGCTGAATCTCGAGCAGCAATTGCGCTTGCCGGTCAATCAACTGTTGTCGCGATTCGAGCTTGGCCTTGTGACGCTCCTCGACGCGCTTCTTTCGCGCCCCCAGTTGCTCTTCCTTGACCTTGGCGAACGCTAAAATTTTGGCCTCTTCGTCGATTTCTTGCTGCCGTCGCAATGTGCGAAGCTCCCTACTGGCGTCGTTAATAGTGACGAGCTCCTTGTCTCGCACCATTTGCTTGGCGCGGCGCTCCTTCTCTGCCTCGATTTCTTCTTCGACTTGAGCGATGGCTCGGTCTTTGATCATCCTCCCTTCCCGACGATCGTCATCTCGAGCGGCGATCTTCGTCTTGCGAATATCAGCAAGTTGGTCCAGCTGCGACTTCTTCAGGTCGAAAGCTCGGGCTTGCATGGAAGCGAGTTTCTCAGCTTCCTTGGTTTCGGCTTCGCGCAGCTTCTCAGCCTGAATCATCGCAAATTTGGCTTCTGCCTGCTTTGCGGCTGCGGCACGCTCGACAGAAAATGATAACTGCTTTTCGCGTTCCTCCAAAACCGTCGCTAGAAATAGTTTAGACGCGAACGTCTTCACACGATCATTTTGCTCAAACAGAAGCATATCCGCGTTGCGGATCGCCTGCTCCTGCTTGGCGGCGCGAAGCTCCTCTTCTTGCTCGTCGATGATCTTGCGACGCGCTTCCTCGGCCTCCAACCGTTCGCGGCGGTTCTTCTCCTTCTTCAGACGCTGCGCTTCGATGGTGTTCGGCCAGTTTGCCACGCGCTTCGAACTGATGTCCTTGAGCTCGTGTCGCCGGTTCGCTTCGGCTTCCGCGCTTGCGGCGACCGGATCCACCACGAGATCGTACATGCGTTGGATGTCCTTCTCGCCGAGGACGGCGCAGCTGGGCGCAGGCTTTCCTTCCATCACGGCCTTGGCAGCCGCGGATGGCTTTTGAAGGTTTCGCACTCGTTGCATTGCTTCCAACGGGCGGAGAGTGACACAAATGGACGACACTACTGGAAGGGTCTGCGTTGTGGGGGAAGGGAGAACGCGAATGGCGGTGCCTCAATTGAATCGAACAGATGATAGAAGAAAATATCGAGAGACGATCAAATGAGGGGAGACAAGGCAACCTAACTGCGTTTCGCGACGCGTTCTCGGACTGTTTGCTGCGCGGATAGGGCATTGAGCGATTCACACAAACTGTTTTTCGCGGCTTCAACTTCGACTAACTCGTGGCTCAGCCTTTCATTGCGGTCGAGTGCGGCGCTCTCACGCAGCAGCGCCTCGTTGCGCTCCGCGACCGCAGAGGCATGAAGCGTCGACAAATGCAGCTTTCTTTCGAGAAGCTGCTCTTGCATCACGACCATAGCCTGAACGGCGCGCTTCAACGACATGATGTGCTCCGTGACGTCGAACTGTAGCCGATCAGTGTGCAGCTGTTCCTCCAAAAGGGACGACGACGCCGCAACGGCCGACAGCACGAGCGATGGCGCGGCCATCCGTGACAATCCGAATCGTCCACGAACACAGTGACCAACACAAATTCAATTCAATGCATGTGGCCGATCACCAATGGAACAGTTAAATTTTGTGATATTCGGAAAGAAAAACGACGGACGCGCAATCTTGATGTCATGATGAGATCAATGACACACTGTCGCACCCCCCTTCTCTCTCGGTACCTCCTCCCTATCGCAGTGTCGTCACCGATGAAAGTACCGAAGGTAACCGAGCGAGAGCAGTGCGAGCCAGCAAAGGCTTGGCAGGGTGCGTGCGGCCCAGGATCTTCTTTCGATGGGAGGGGCCTTTCGCTTCCCTTCTTCACTCAAAGCCTTTTCAAATGCATCTCTCACCTGCTTGAGAACCGCGTCGACGTGTTCTGATCCGCCGCTGCCCGAGGGAGGAGGCGGCTTGATGGGGTCTAAATACTCAACGTTGACGGCACCCCCACGAGGTAATTTGCTCCGCGGCGGCAGTAAGTCGTATGCCCCGCGGATGATGACGGGCACGATAGTCGCATTGGCCGCGACCGCGAGGTGAAACGGGCCTTTTTTGAAGGGTAGCAACTCTCCGGTCCGCGACCTTGTGCCCTCAGGGGCGATGGCACAGTTGCATCCTTCCTTCGCGATGCGGCTGGCCGCCGAATCTAAACAGGCGACCGCGTCCGCTAAATTCTTTCGGTCGATAGCCAAGTGATTGTACAAACGGAGGACCCACCCAAATAAAGGAATGCGGGACAATTCCTTTTTGTAGATGTACCGTAATTTGTAGCTTTGCAGGCACTGCATGATGATGGGGTCGTAGTTCGAGCAATGATTGTACATGAACACCACGCGCGAGGGCGGGCGGGAGACGAGCGCGCTGTGGCTGAGGGGACGCGTCACGTTGATGGACACGCCGCTGACGATGATCAGTCCCCGCGTCATGAGGGACATGAACCGGTCCGCGAGGCTCAGATCACCGCCACCAAGAGACTCGATGACCCAAAATAAGGGACGGAACGCAATCAGTAGGCACAGCTCGACGAATAAAAGGGTCACGAGGCCGAGCGCTCGGCCGAAGCCGAAAACCTTTCCGAGCATTTTTCTTGTTACGCTGCCACGTACTGCGAGGAGTGGATACAACACGTTCCCACCACACGCAAGCGCGTTCACACAGACTCTCTCTCTCGTTCTCTATCGAGATAAGAGCATTGGGCGTGGCGACCCGAGTTATCACGGCAGTTTGAATTTAAATCGACTATCGGCGAAAAATCATCACAGTTCTCCGCGGCGACGTTTTTCAAATCAATCCGCGACTCAGCGCCAGTTGAGCATGACGCCTGGCCTTTCGGTGCTGCGCCTGTCGAACCCGGCGCTTCTCCAAGCCCAGTCCCGGAGACAAGCCGTCGACCGAGCCACGCTTCGCCCCTCGGCGACGCGCCTTCGCCTTGTCCTGCATGGACTCCTTTCGCTGCTTCCGCTTTTTCTTCCTCCCCACCGCAAAGAGCCGTTTCGCTTTCCGTGGTTGCGGCCTACTAGCCGAGCCGCCCTGCTTCGCCGCTGCTGAAGCGACCGGAAGCGTGTCGTCGTCGTCGCCGTCCCCGCTGGCATCATCCGACGGCACGTCGTCCTCGACGGCTTCATCCTCGCCGCCGTTGTCATCCCCGGCATCCTCGTCGGCGTCGCTGTAGCTCAAGTCGACAGGGGTGAAGACATCGCCTCGTGCGCCGATGCGCCGCTCAGAAGGGGACGTGAAACGGAAGCACGGGACTTTTCGCGATCCATCGACCGTCACGTCCCAGGTCATGAGAGCGGCGTAGCCCTCGGGCGTGCGAATGTCGGGGACGAGGAACCCTTTGCTCGACAACAATTCTCGCTTCTCTAATTCGAATGTCGATTCAAAACCCTTGATTTGACCTTTCGGCGGATTTCGCCTGGATTTTAGTTCCGCTAACTCAGACGCGTGTCTCGAAACAAAGCCCCAGGCGAGATCATTGAGAAACACGGCTACGAAGGTAGCGTCGACGGCAGTGTGCCCAGAACCGGTGGCCTGGGCCACAAGACCTTTCGGGAACATGAAAGATAAGCCGTCAGGCGTGGTCAGCGAGTCCGTGGTCCCAAGGAGATCCTCAAGTTGGTCTCGAAACCACAACAACTTGGACGCGTGAGCCGCCACGCTCTTTTGGTGCTTCCCATGCACCACATCTCGCCGAATATTATGCCGCATTTGACGCTGCATTTGATCAACGACGCGACTCTGCGGGTGCAGAATTCTAGTGGCCGCGGTGCGGTTGTACAACCGTCGGTTGCGTTGCATGGGACAAAGAGAGAGAGGAGCAACGACCACGAGCACAGTACGTTTCTCCTTCTTTTATTGGCCCTTTTCGCAGTGACGAAGGGGGGAAGCCACCGCACACGACACAGTGCAAAACGCGCGTGTTGCCGACAAAAAGTAACAACAAATTGCGGTTCGACGGCGCGTTTGAACTTTCGGCTACTCGTTGCCGGGGGAATCGAAATGGGGTCCCAGAGACGTGAGTTTCTCCTCTGGCGCTTCGCGTGAACTGATGGGTGAAAAAAAAAGTAAAACTGAGCGCATCGGTTCATTTTTGGAACGATGACTAGATGGGGGGAGAGCATGAGTGAGAGAGAGAGTGTGTGTGAGAGATAGAGAAAAGGGAAAGCAGAAATCGTTGAAACCATCCGCATTCAGTTCGCGGGAGCTACAAAGGCCACGCCACTCGATACTGTTACGTACCTCTCGCACTACAATAAATCTTCATTTGAACCCGCCACAGTGCCGCGCACCCCTGTGCCACCTTGCGGCGGGTGGCGCGACCGAGGTGACGCCGGTGGACTATTTAGGCTCATGGTTTCGCCACCGTCGCCAACCGACGAGGACTGAATGAACGACGAGCGCCGCTTGTAGACGCTTCGAGGGGACGCTTCTGCCACCGGGTCGAAGTGCACGGGGATGCGGCGCGTGTCGTAATTTGTGGGGGCAAACGATACCCCTCGTTTCTTCCTCGTCAGCGGCGGCGGGCTGCCACCATCGCCGTCCGCGGCGCCATCGACGACCGAACCGTTGGAACTCGCCTTCGTCGTCGCTGCCGGCGACGAATACGCAGCCGCTTGACGCGATGAGCCGTCATTGCTGCTACTCGAAGATGGCGGGGGGCCTCCACGGCTACTGGACGCACGGACGCCAGTTTGCACCGGATAGGCATAAGGCAACGTCCCCCCACTGTTCGTCGCCACCACGACGGCGTTGCTTCCCATCGCGCCCACTTCGACGGTGGCTCGGCGGTAGTCCGTCGCTTGCACCATCTCAATCGTTGGGTCGTTGTCAGGCGAGCTCGTGGCCTCTTGTAGTCTGTCGTCCTGACAGCAGCGCCAGAAGCACGTTTTAAAGCACGGACCGAAGAAGGGCAGCTCGAAGCAGCACGTGAAACTGCAACAGCAAATACAAGTTGACATATCGTGGTCGGATATGTAAAGGGACGGGGTGAGCGCCTCGCTCGTCGAACGACGATGGCACCGCAAAAAGAGGTCTAGAAGGAACGGAAGGGCAACGCTGGGAAGGAAGGAAGGAAAGCGTCCATCATCATGTCGAGTCGTACCCCCGACCATTCACTTGAGAGGCGCAGCTTCGGCGTCAACGGAGGTAGGGGAGACGAAGCCACCCTGAAGGAGGAGGGGAAAAAAAAATGTACCATCGAGCGAGCGCGAAATGCGTTGCCGCAACGAGTGGATCGCTTTCATTCTCTCCTCCATGCTCGTTTAGAAGGGGTGGACGCTCTCTCGCCATACGGAGAGATCGGGAAGTTTTGGGGGAAAAGGGGAACCCCCGGTCCGCGCGCCTTCCTCCCGCGACGATAGAAGAACACGAACGACTTCTTACGAGGGGGTTGCGTGCTCAGATCATGAGGCCGAGATTCTGCATGACGGCGAAGGTGCTCGGTTCCAGGTTCAGCGTGTAGAAGTGGAAGTGATCGACGCCCTGCGTCATGAGCTCGCGGCACATGTCCGTGATGAGCTGCACGCCATACTGCCGGAACGCGACGTCGTCACCCTGAAGCTCGTCGAAACGTTGCTTCACCGCGGGGGGCACGTCGGTTTTACACAAAGTGACCATGCGCTGCACGCCGGCGTGAGAGAGCGGGGGCAGCATGCCGGGGATGATGGGCACCTTGATGCCCACGTCGACGCACCGCTTTCTGAAGGTCAGAAAGTGTCGGTTGTCGTAAAAGAGCTGAGTGATGACGTAGTCCGCGCCCGCGTCCACCTTCTGCTTGAGATAGGCAACCTCGGCGGCCATGTCTTCCTCGCTCGTGCGGCCAGCGTCGGCGATCTTGTTGGGATGGCCTTCCGGGTAGCCCGCCACCGCAATGCAGAAGTGATCGCCGTACGCCGCACGAATGTGTCGCACCAAGTCGAGCGCGCAAGTAAACTTATCGTTGGTCGCCTTCCACTCCTGTCCCGCAGGCGGATCGCCGCGAAGGGCGACTATGTTGCGAATGCCGTTCGCCTTGCAGTATTCTAGCGCCGTGTGGATCTTGTCTTCAGACATGTTGGTGCACGTGAGGTGCATGTTGACGACGACGCCGTGGTTATCCTTGATGTAGCTGCACAGCGCTGGGGTCTTGTCGTGCGTCGTGCCCCCTGCTCCCCAGGTGACATCCATGAAGATGGGCTTCTGCCGAGAGAAAGTTTGCAACGCCTGCTTCAGAGATTCCTCAGCCTTGTCCGTTCGAGGGGGAAAGTATTCGAACGAGACGCGGGCAGGCCGCCCGGTGCTGCAGGGAGATCCAAGGAATTCCGAGACCTTAGGTTGATGCGGCACGGCTGCCATCCCTTTTTACTTTTTTTTTACACAAAACAAACTGTTGCAGATTAGAGAGGGATGAACAGACTTTCAGACAGATTTGCGCGCATGAACTCCAGACATGAAGAGCTCGACGTCGGGTTCACCGGGCGTCAGGTTACCCCCCCACCCCCCTTCCTACAAAATCGAGGAGAAATCATTAATAAAAGGGGAGTGTGCAGATGAGAGCCAATGAAAAGAGAATGTGTTGCCAGAAAAAACCGAAGTGGGGCCATGTCTGCCGACCGAAGCGCAATTCCGCTGACTCAATATTTTTCCACTGTGTGGTCTGCTGTGTGGCCTTTGCTGTGGTTGGTGTGGCAGTTTTGACAAATCGTCTCCCCACAGTCGTCGCACCACCAAGCGGGTTTCTCCTTTTCGCACAATCCACAGGGCTCGAAGGTTGGTTCCTTTGGGGCCTTCGCCAAGCGCGGTCCGATGATCTTTTCGTAGGCGGTCATCCGCGCGTCAGCAATCCGATTTTCCACGTCCTTGCCCAAATCGACACGTCTTGCGCCTTGAAGAATCTGAACCATGTCCCGTCGCTGACACACCTTTTCGTCGAGCTTCATAATGTCGTAGAGGTCGTTGATCTTTGTGGCATCCTTCACGCTCAGCAGCGCATCGTGGAAGTGGGCGACGATCGCCACTTCAAACTTGATCAGCCACGGCAGGCCCTGAGCCATGAATTCGTCGAGAAAGTCGAAGAGCAAGTCGAACGGCAGGACGTGCACGCACAGCCCACTGAGGATCTTTTGCATGTACGTCTCGGGCCAAAAATTAAACTTATCGAAGTGGGCGATGACTTCGGGAAACGTCTTGCCGATGAAACTCTTCGCGACGTACGCGTTGAGCGCAAAACCCGTGGCTTCCGCCGCCCAATGGCCTGGGATGTACTCCTTGTTCACCTTGCGAAGCACGGCCACGGTCTGGTCCTCAGTGAGGCCCAGTAAGCACAGCCCCGCAAGGTATGACATTGGTTGTCCATAGTTGCCGAACTCGCGAAACACCGAGTGTAGAAAGGTGCTGAATTTCTTGCGGTGCTCGTCGCCGAAAAACGTCCGCGTGGAGTCCTTGATGATGACGCGCGCGATTTCCTCGTCCTCGTCAACGATTGGGCAGCGAGTCAGTGGCGTTGAGGTGAAGAAGCCGCCGGCTTGCTTGTGCCACTTGAGCAGTCGATCCTTGATAGTCGCGCGGTTCGCCTCCAAAAAGCCCCCGTCCTTGTTCAATAACGGCGCTTTATCGACAACTTCCTGCTGCCAGAAGTTCGGCATATCGAGCAAGCACCCATCATAGTAGGGTGCGGACGATGACGACGACGACGACGAGGCGCCGGTGGCGCTGGAGGCGGCCGAAGGCGGAGTGGGGAGCACGCCACTTGCTGTCGTGGTAGTCCGCTTCGCGGGCGCGGGAAGGCTGGCGATCGAGGCCGCCACGGTGCCGTGCTGCTTGAGCGACGCCCAAGCCACGGGCTCGTCACACTGCGCCTCCGTCATGATGCGCCTTACATTCGCATACAACTCGCGCAAGCGGCGGTTGATCTCGGTAGCGTTATCGGTCAGCATCGACGGCCGCTCGAAGAGTGAAACTTGAACCGAGGTGCGACTCTGCACCAACGAAGCGAGTGCCATGGCTTCATTTCCGCCCATTTGCGCCAGGAGAGTTGAAGCGACGGCAACTTTAAGGCCCGTCAGTGCCGCGAAGGAAGCTGACGAGGATGACGCGTGACTCGTTGACATGTTGGATGAGTGCTGTATGAAAACTTGTTTTGTGGATTACGAGCGTAGAGGGGTCACAATTTGGGGGCAACAAAACAACGCCACAAACGATTCAATGGCGGAATCGCGCGCCAGTTCTGCTGTCCGTTGTCATCCTGTGCGTATCGGATCACGTTGTCAACACACAAAAATGTTGAGAGGAGGAAACCAATCCGACGTTGGGTTTGACTTTCCTCGAGAAAGGCGCCGCACCAATCCGGATTGAAGGTTTTGTGGGGGAGTGGCGCTGTTGCGGGGTGCTCGACGAGGGTGTACATTAGTTGAGAAGGGTGCAATGGTAGACACATTTTCCGAACCCGAGTCGCGGCGGGGAAGGAATGAACGGCGATCGAGCCGCTTTGTTCAAGCGCATTCGAATTCGACCGTGAGAAGGGTAGTAGTGTTCCCCAGTACACACCATGCCAGGAAGTCGCAATGACAAACACGCCGTGCCCCGAGAAGGAGCAACGCACGCCTGGCAAGGCGGGGAACATGGAAGAGGGAGGGGAGAAAAAAAAATGGTGCGCGGAAATGAGGGGGAAGAGGAGAGGGAACGTGTGCGTGTGACCACGCTGCGGTGTTGCAGTGTTCTCACTTGCCGAAGAGGCCACCCAACGCTCCACCGATAGCGGCGCCGACGTTGCCGACCGCCTCCTTCGCCTTCTCGGCTGCGGCCGCCGCGGCCGCCTGAGCGAGCTTCGCGACGTTGCCTGCCTCGTCGAAGATCTTGTCGAGCAAGTGCATTTTTTCTTCCTCGAGGAAGTCGCAAATCAGCTTGCCGCCCTTGCCGTCTAGCTGCACCTCGACGTTGAGGGAGGGCACGCCGCGGCGCAATTGGCCGAGGTTGAACGTGCCCTTTCCGAGCTGGGTGTCGTTCCCGACGACGGTGTCATCCATGAGCCGGAAGTTGACGGTTCCCTTCGCGTTGGCGTAGAAGGTGAACTGCTCATCCCAGACGGGCTTGCCAGGGATGCCCGTGGACCGGTCCTTCGCGGGGTCCTTCGGCACGACGTTGGTGCTGTACGACGTCTTCTCCATTTCGAGAACGACGTAGGGGTCCGAGCCGGTCGTGATGCCCTCGCCGCCCTTGACGCGCACCATGAAACGGAACATTTCCGAGATGCGCACGACAATGTGTCCGCCGGTGCTGAGCGCGAGCCACTCATCGTTGGCAGGCGAGCCGCGGATGAGGCCGTCCTTGTCGTTCGCGTCGCGGAACTTCAACAGAGAGCGGCCTGAGTTCTCGTTGCACCACGCGCCAGGAAACGGGTGCTTGTTGCTCTCAAACAGGCACACCTCGAGCGCGCCCGTCAGCTTGAGCGGCACGCCGAAGTTGAAGTTCTCATGAATGTCGCAATTCGGGATTTGGCGGTACTCCTTCGTCTTGAATCGCTGCCCATTCTGCGGCACGGAGATGCCGACGTACACTGGGACGCCGCTGGCATGAACATTGCGCAGGGCGATGATCTCCACGGCAATGCGGGAGAAGCGCGGCCGAGGCGAGAACTTCGGTTCCGCGGGCTCGACGACGGCCTCCTCCTTCTTGTCAAAGTTCGCCGGCGTGAGCGTGGCGATAAAGTCTTTCGTCGCGGTCAACTTCTTGCAGGCGGCGTCGAAAGCTTCCTTGCCCTTCTTTTCCAACTCGTCCCATGCCGACGGGGGCAGTGGAATTTCATTGCAAACCAAGAGCTTCAAGAAGCCGGCCGGCTTGCCGCTGAGCATGATCGGGACGTCCATTGTGGTCGGGAGTCCTGGAACGATGGTCTCGAGGTCCACTTCGCAGCCGCCGATGAGGTCCTCGCTAAGGCCCTTCTTGAAGATCATGAGGTCGCTGTCCCAAACTTGAAGCTGCATTTTGACGTGCTTCACGGTCGGTAACATGAAACGGAAGTCCTCGTTGAACGCCGGATTGCGGCTGTTGCGGTACACGCGCGTCTGGACCTCCTTCGCGCCGATCTTGATCTTCACGTACGGATCGCACATGCCGTTCATGTCCTTCGCGGGAAGGTCCTTGGCACCGATCACCTTGACCTTGAGCATGACGCTCTGCGTGAGCTCGACGCCGACCTCACCGCGTCCCTTGTCCAACAGCGACCAGACCTCCATGCGCTGGCCGGGCTTGAGCATGTTCAAGGGCAGCTTGACGGAGCCAATGCAGTCATTCGCCACGATGTCGTGGTCCCAAAGTTGGATCGCCAGCTGGGTCTGGTCGCGGTCGGTCGCCACGAAGCGGAACTTTTCGTTCCAAATCGGCTCGAGCGTGTTGTCGATGTGGTGAGTGTCGTACGTCTGACCGTCGCACGTGACGCGCGCGAACGGGTCCGACTTGGCCTGGTTGTCCTTGTACTCGTGGAAGAATTCGCCCTTGGCCTCGTTGAGGATGTCATCGATGAAACAGCCGTCGGCGGCGGCGAGATTGTACGCGCCAATGACACGGCAGTCGAAGGTGAACGAATTCGGGACCTTGGAGGGATGACCCGCGATGGTGGCCGCATCTGGAGCGGGGGCCTCGGGCACTTCCACCTTGTCGTCGTCCACGAGCTCGAACTGCAGCGTTCCCTGGGCGTTGGCCAGTTTGACCTCGTGCTTGGGAGGGGGCGGCGGCGCTGCGCCCTTGGGGGCGACGGCGGGCGTGCCCGTCATAGGGTGGTAGTACCAGCCCATGTTGTTGTCCGTGCCGACGCGGTCGCGATCGTACAGGATAAGTTCCATCACGCTGGGAATGCCGTAGGGAATGAAGAAGGTGAATTTTTGATTCCAGCGCGGGTTGAGCGTCCAACCCTTGACCTCGGTTTGCTGCTTCGTCTGCTGTCCAACTTGCGCGGTGAGGTAGCAGTCGGAGCTGCCGCTCAACGTGTCCATCGGCTTCAAGTCCACGCCCTGGATGACGTGGATGGTCGTGCGGTAGCACTCAACGACAGCAAAGCCGACTTCGCCCTTGGCGACCGCGCCCTGCAGCTTGACCCAGCACTCGCGCTCTTCCTTGCGTCCGATCAGGCCGTTCAAGTTCACAGTGGCTGTCCCGATGACGGTATTGGAGCCAACAACTTCCTTGTCTTTCACGGTGAGTTTGAGCACGGGGGTGCGCGTGTTGGTGCGGAAGTAGAATTCCTCATTCCAGCACGGGTTCTGCTCGTGTAGGACAACCTTGGATTCGAAGAACTGCTGCGTGCCCGTGCACTCAAGTTGGACGTACGGGTCGCTAGCGCCTTCAAAGCGGGTGGAGCTGGTCTTGGTGCCCGGCGCCTGGACGCCGAATCCGTTGTTGAAAAGGTTCAGTCCCCCGATGAGGCGGATACGGAAGTTGAAGAGCTTCTTGTCCTCGACGGGAGCCGATGCGCCACAGCCCATTCTGAAGGTGTGTTGAAATTGGATGAGATGAGATTGAAAGACAGATTGCTGGTGGAGCCAACAACGACTTTGTTCGCGTTTTAAATAAGGAGGAGGAGACAAGGAGGAGGGAGAGACAATGAATAACGAAACAAGTCAACCCTGTCTGCGGTGGAAAAGTGTAGTGTCGCATCGATCTCTCGTCCACGTTAAGACGTGTTCTCAAAATAGGGGTGCGCTGCGAGGAACTGAAAGGTGGTATCGTATCCAACGCGGAACGAAGCGAACGGAGTAGTGCCATGGATAGCAACACCGGCGAACTATTTCACAATAAAAAAAGAAAATGAGAACTATGCCTCCTCCTCGTGTCGCTCGACGTCGGGGAAAACCGTCGACAAATAGGAACGGATTGGTCACACCGTTCGTGCTGCTCCGCGCACAAAGACGTCGACGTCTGACGATGCCTCGAGTCTGGCCATGGCGGCGTCGAGCCCTCTCATCAACTTACATGAGGGCGTCGTCTGGAAACGCCACAGCCTCGGCCGCGAACAACGATCTTAAATCGTCGATGCTGAGATCGTCCGTTTGGTCGTGAGGCCACGAAAACAGGGACGGCGAGCAAGGTTCATCGGCTTCGTCGTGCAGCGTTGCCAAATACGGGTGGGCCATCAGCTGCGCCGCCGTCCACCGCTTCGCGGGGTTGAACTGCAACATCTTGGACAGGAAGTCCAGGCCGCAGTCATCCAGCGTGGGCGCGAGGTAGCTGAGCGGCCGACCCGGGCACGGCGGCATCGCCTTAAGAAAGTCGATCGACGCTTGACTTTGCAGAAACTGCGTGGTCTCCGATTCGTCGGGCGTCCCCACCGCTTCACAAACAAGCCTGAGCTGCGTCACGTAGTCTCGACCCATGAAGACCGGTTTTCGCGCCGCGAGTTCGGCGAAGATGCAGCCGGCTGACCAGACGTCGACCGAGGTCGTGTACGACGTGTTCATGAGGAGCAGTTCTGGCGGCCGATACCATCGGGTCACGACGTAGTCGGTGAAGTGCTTGTTGTCCACGTCGACGTCCACCCCGCGGGCGAGACCAAAGTCGCATATGCGCAGGTCGCAGTTAATGTTCACTAGGAGGTTGGCAGGTTTTAAGTCGCGATGCATGACGCCTGCCGTGTGGATGAATTTTAGGCCGCGAAGCAACTGATACATAAAGTACTTCATGTGCTCCTCCGAAATATTCTGCCGTGACCGGACGACCGTGTTGAGGTCCGTGTCGTAGAGATCCGTGACCACGTAAACATCCGTGAACCGATCGACCGGGCCTCCAAGAAAGAAGGACCGCACGCCCAGCAGATTCTCATGATGGAAGAAGAGCAGCAATTTGACTTCCCGTAGCACCCGTTTGCAATCCCCTACGTCGCGAAACACGGAGTGGCACTTTTTAATGGCCACTCGCGCGTTGGTCTTGGCGTCGTGTCCCGCGCAGACGACGCCGTAGGCACCCATACCCACGAGTTTGGAGACGGTGTAGCGCCGTGGAACCTCAAAGACGTGACCATTGACGGTGAATGAGTGTCGCCCGGGCGTCGTCGACACGGGACCGACAACCGACTTGTGCTTTCTAGGAGATGACGATGATGATTGCTGCTGATCCATTTTGAGGACAACGGTTGACGCGTGCGAGTGTGAGTGCGGCTACGATGTGATCGGGTGCGTTATACAGTGTACTGTGTATATTGTAAGGCATGCCATGGTGAGCAAGATAACGACAAAAAACTCAGCAAGGAAAAAGGTTCGTCCGACCGTCACCTCTTTTCCTCTGCGTCTGCCTGAGAGGGGGGCTTTTGCCGCTGACTTGCTCGTCGCTGACTGAAGCCGCTAAGGAAAACAATGGCGGAGATAAATTGAGTGTATCGGTATGCATTTCGAACAAGAATTCCAAAGTTTGTCGCTGTGCAAAGTTGAATAAATTTCGGATTCAATCCGGCATCGCTGGAAAGTACCGGTAAGGGGTTTTCACACATCCATGGTGGCGGCGATGATATCTTTTCTTCTTGCAAGAAAAAGCGTTCCCCCTCCGATGACGATACAATATGCTGCGTTGCTTTTCAGATTTACCTTTTCTCTAAACCAGCGGCCGCGACTGTGTCTCTGGTACCGAAAGAAAACGGTGCGAAGGGGAAATCCAGCCAGCGACGACGAACACACACAAACCGAATTATCGTGTCCCACGGTCCAACTCACAATGGGACGACGCTGGCGCCGCCAAAAATCATCAACGGGACAGCACACCATGTCAGCGATAGACGGCTGAGCGCCGCGCTGGCGGACTTTGTCGTCGATAACGACGAAGACGCCGCGGTCGTGGTTGTTGTTGTGGACGGTGTGGACGGAGTTGCGTCAGAAGAGTTTCGGATCAGAAACGTGCCCATGAGACCCTTATCCTCGTGGGAGAGAATGTGGCAGTGTGCGACGATTTCACCCGCAAAGCGGTCAGCGACGAACCGGAGCGTCATCACACCGTCGAGCGCGGGGACCGTGTCATGGTAATCCCCGACCACCAACCAGTCGGCAAAGTTGAGCTCGTTGGTCAACGTCCGATACGAAATGACTTGAAAATGGTTGACGTGGATGTGCAATGGATGTGACGCTTTGCCCAGTCCATGCAGCTGCACATCCACCACGTCACCGACCTTTGCGACGTAGCGGTGCTTGGTCGGGTCGTAACCAATCTCTCCAGGAAACGGCACGAAATTGCAGTTGGCCAGCGTCGACGATGGATTGGTGCCACTGTCAACCGAGTCGCAGTTGGTGCCCATCCCCATGTGCTTGAAGCAGTTTCCGGCACCTCCTTGACTCATGTGTAAGTGCATCGTGGTGGTGGCCGTGACCGATTGCAGATTCCGAAGGTATGTGGGGAGCACCGGATTGAGGGCAGCGCTGCCAAGCGTGGTCGTTGAAGCCGGTGTTCCGGCCGCGATCGTGACGGTCATCACACCGAAAAACGACGGACCGTCCTGGGCCACAAGATAGTATTTCGAACCCACGGTGGCAGATCCGGCGCACGTGAGAACGATTTCCACGCGGCTTGCTGGGACGAGCTGCACTGTCGTTTGCAGACGTGCGGCCCCGCTGAGGTACACGCCATCCCAGGCAACGACGCTCGTCGTGCACACGGTCGAAGCCGGTGCGGCTTGTTGCAGGCTGGACAGGAGCTTCAAAGCGGGAAAACCTTCCCCTGTTGCAAAAAGAACCCGCAGCAGTCGGGACTCGCCCGCCATCATGACGAGGTCCGGATTGAGCAGACCATTCACGAACATGAAGTCTTTCTGAACACCATCGGGGAAAACGGGATTGGCCAACAGTTTGGAACCTGTTTCGTTGGTGAGCTCCTCGTAGGTGTACGCCTTGAAGGGGTCGAAGCTGTCCAGATTGTTGACGCAGTCCTGCGTGATCAGACCCGTTTTCCCGAGGGTCTGCACGAATTGCAGCCTCGATAGAAGCATCACGCTCTGCGACAGGCTCGCAATCGCCGCCGGAACCGAGCCGGCCAACGTCGGGTCGATGATGATGGCACCGAATTTGCCGCCCATGATGTGCATCGTGCTGGCCCCGTGCACGTGACTGTGGTACCAGTGCATACCGGGGGCGTGGTCGCTCGGAATCTCGTACACATAGGTGTGGCTTTCCCCTGGGAGCAGGTGCTTGAAGATCGTGTCGATCTCGGGTGACACGTGTAAGCCGTGCGTGTGCATGTTCGTCTGGTTCGAATTGCGCATGCGGTTCATGGGCGTGACATCGTCGTAGGCCGCGCTGGATTCCAACTGATTGACCAACGTCAGCCGAATCGTGCCACCGGGCACGGCGTGAATCGTGGGGCCGGGGAACGTCGTTTTGCTATTGTATTGATACAGCCGCGTCGTGAAGGTGACCGCATCCGCGATGGTGATGCGTTGAGCAACGACGTTCAGTGTCAGCGACGTGATCTTGGTGGTCGGGTCGGGATAGACATCTTCAGGGTACGTGATCGGCGCACCCGATACGCCCACCGCTGACCATACCGCATACACGACGACGATGACGCCGAAGCACACGAACTGAAGCATTTCGATGGCGCTCGTTGTTCGCCGGAGAGGTATGTGTGTTGTGTGTGAGAGAGGTAGAGTTTGACTTGAAAAAAGAGCGACTGTTGTGTTGTTTGAAGAAAAAAAAGCCACCCCCCCCATGTGTCGCGTTGAGCCTCAACTGTTCGCCCTTCAAATGTTGTGTATGAATCATTTTCTTTGCCGCAAGAAAGTATTGCAAGAAGTAGCATGGGTTGATGTTTTCTCTTCAAAGTTGCAGAATCTGCAGTCGGGAATTCCCCCGGTCCAGCACGAGCAGTTTCCTGTAAGGTAACAACGCCATGCCGACCGGATAGTCGAACTCACCATGATGGGTGCCGCGGCGTCCCTCGGTCGTAAGCGCGCTAATTCCTGACGTCAAATGTAATCGAAACAGGCGTCGTCCTGCGGTTTCAGAGAAGACGGCCTCCTCGCCTTCATCGTTCTCCCACCCCTCGGAAGAACCGCTCGCCGCTGCGCTGCGACCCGTCGATGACGATGCGGTGCTGCTGGCCCCCACGGGGACGAAGGTAAGGCCATCGAACGTAGTGAGCGGGGGAAACTGCACCCCCGCCTTGGCGGCGGCAGCCTTGAGGTCCCACATGCGTCGACAGCGGTAAGGTCCGGCCGCGGCGTCGGGCGGGGGCGAAAACGCGTACAGGGCGAGACAGCCCATGTCGAGGACGAAGAGTTCGTTGCGTCGAGGGTGATACGCCATAGCCCCGGGTTTTACGAGCGTCCTGTCCAGCATCAGCGGTTCGGCATCCGTGCCGCCACGGCGAACCACGCTCAACTGCGAGGAGCCGGCGCATGCGACAATTAAATCCATTCGCGACGTCACTTCCACAACGTGCTTCGGCATCGGAAATCCACCAGTGACGTGCACGAGGCCCCACGTGCCCGTCGACAGAAAGCACAGGCTACCCGACGTGAAATTGCAGACGGCGATGCCGCCATCCGACAACAGGCCGATTCCAAGTGGGGTGTCCAGCTCCGGAATGACCACGGAACGCAGCTTCAAGCCGCTGACGGTGACAAGATGTAGGCCCGGGGCATCGCGGTCGGACACCACCAAGGTCCCATTTCGCAAAACGGTCACGTCCTGCGGCAAGTTGAACGTTTCATGTTGGATTACACCGCTTTCAGGAAGCTCGTAGTCCATCAGCGCCTGACAAACGTCTTGGCACACGACGATGTCGCGCCACGGCTCCATAAGTTTGAACAACACGGCCAGAGCGACGCTATGGCGGGGCCACAGACGCTCGTGCAGCAGCGGCTCTAGGTTGGGATCGACTCCCAGCGGAGGAATGCCGTCCGCTCGCCACGCCATCCGTGATCAAATGAAAGCCCCACCCCCTACGCGAAATGTCTGAGGGTTACTAAGGCAAACAAATCCGCCCACCGGAACAACACTAAAAAGAACTGGAATCGAATTCGACTTGCCTGAGGGGTACATTTCGCGATCACAAGGGGCAACGAACATCCACATCGCAGCTTTCTCCCGGGCTGTGGTACAGTCAGCGTGGGAAACAACAACAAGTAGAACCATTGATGTTGACTGGAGAGATATCAAAGAGAGTCAAACGGTGTTTCAGTGCTCACCGAGTGCCCAGCCAAGAGTCAAGCGACGCGGGGGTCAGACCAGGAGGAGGCGGGTCACGACGGAGAGCAGTAGAAAATTGGAGGAGGAAAGGGGGGCTGGGTTATCTACTACACATGGAAAAAAGAAGAGGTTCTTCCCCCTCTTTTGTTCCTGCCGTTGTCAAAAACTTCAAAGTCGGTACAGAATTGGAAAGAAAGGGGGAGGTAGAACATGTGGCCCTCGAACGTGTTGTTGTTGTTGGTCGTCGCACGCTACACGCACCGATCGAGAACCTTGCGGAAGTCGCGGAGGGACAACCGCCGGTCGAGGTACTCGGGCATGTTCGGCACGTAGAAAAACTTGTAAACGAGCGCATCGAGCTCGACTTCCGACATTTGCAGCGCAAGTCGGTCGGTGATGGCGCGGCGGAACGTCTGCACGTCGATGAGGCCATCCACGGATCGGTCGCTCACAATTCTAAACGTGTCGACGATGAAGGCGCGACGAGCGTCGAGCTTGGCGATAAACTTTTTCAGCGCGGCGTCCGCGAAGTCACGACGCTGCTTCTCAAGTTGACTTTCGTGGAAGTTGATGGCGGTCATGTGAGCCGGAGCCGACCGGTTCGCCGAGGCAGGCGCGGTCGGTTGCGCGACGACAAGCGTCTGCTTCAGAAGGTGCTCCACAAACTCTTGCAAGGATATCACACCATCGCGATCCACGTCGACGACTCTCATGCAGTCCGCCAACAGCTGGTCGCTTTCCACCTTGACTTCGCACTCGCTGAACATGCGCTTCAAGTCCGCAATGCCAATCCCTGTCTTGGACGGGTTGAAATGACGGTACGCGTCGGTCACGCGGGAGAAGCGCTGCGTGAGGCACTGCTTCAGCCGCAGGAGGACGTCTTCAGCCTTGCTGTCGCTGCTGACCGCACCCATGGACACTCCAGTGGAAAGAAACGTGTCTGTGCGTTCGTCCATCGAAGTCAACCGGTAAACTTGACCTCCCAGTTTGAGCTCCGCGCCAGGAATCATCGACTCGGCCGAGATGCCCTTGACGCTCGCTCGCGCGAATGCTTTTCCGCCAGTGTGGCCGGTGTTGCGAACGGCGTACTCAAAAACGGACACCGTGTCGTCCGCCAGGAAGAAGCACACGATGAAGGCGCGACCGGAGTCCTCTGGCAGGGGGTTGGCGATTTCAGCTGAGAAACGAAGGACGTCGCTGACGTGCTTGATAAACTTGGCCGTGTCCTTCTTTGGCGGCTTCCCGACTAACCGCTTCCAAGACGAAAGGGAGTCTTCTTCGGAACCATATCCGGTATACGGCGGCAAGTCCGTGGGACGCTGCGGTTGCGGTCGGCCATCCATCTCAGACGGTGGCTTGGGGAACGCCGCAACTTCGGTGTTGAAGCGGGTGGCGTAGTAGCGCTTGGTGAAGTCGTCGGCATCGTAGAGGAAATACTCGCGGCCGTAGATGATGACCGGCTGTCCGGTGACGAGGTCCTGAGGACCGACGAGTTCGTCGACCGCGCCGCGCGGGCGCGCGATGGAGTCCAAAGCCTTGAGGACGTAGTTGCCCTTGGGAACAGGGCCTCGACGCACGAAAGACGCCAGCTGATCACGGCCGTCGTTCGGGGCGTGTGTCTCGGTCACCGCGACGGAGCCATCACACAAGAAGAACAAGACGCTAAAATCACGACGGTTGTGCACCGCGTAGAACTTCAGGATCTCGTCGTTGGTCAAATACGTCTGTGCCTTTTGGCGGCTCTCGGCATTCATCACGGAGACCGGGTGGCCGTTGGCGGCCGCTGCAGCCATCTCATTCGCGACCTTCAGATTCGCGTAGTCTTCATCCGGGCGCTTGGCGCGCGCGTTTTGCGCCGTCACGGTGACGTCAAACGTATCGGAGGGGAACGACATGGCTTCCGGAACGTGGATGCCGAAGGCCGCGTAAAACGAGCGTGTGAAGCTGTCACAATCGACGATGGTGACCGCCGTTTGGCGCAGCACGATGACGGTTCCCACAGTAAGCGTCGCCGCGTTGACGCCGGGAAACTGGGCACGCGACATAAGACAGCCTCCCCGCATGCCACTCTTTCCGGGGTGGACCAGCGTTTCGACGAGGTTGAGCGTGCCATCCGACAAGTAGAGCTGCGCGGTTACACGGCGAACGCGGCTCTCTTCAATGGCGCTTTCCGAAACCCGCTCAACGAAATAGCCAAAAAATCGGAGCACCTTCCCGTCTAGCGAACCCCAGGAGGGAAACTTCGCTCGGATGGCGGCCTCGGAAAAGGCCCCTCCCGCTGTGGCGGAGGAGGGTCCCTGGGACGTCGTCACCGGCAGACTAACCACCGATTTCACTACGGGGACGCCTTGGAAGAAGTCGAGGCCGTGGCTCTTGGCGTACGTTGGGGGCTGCGACAAGGCGAAGCTGTACCCTGGCAGCTTGGGGAGGGCATTGTAGACAGTACCCTCCATGTTTGAACGGCAGCGGCGTGTCGACGACGGGGACGAGAGAATAGTAATCGGACGCGGAAAAGAAAAGGGAAGGAGGGGAATATCTGTTGGTGTTGGCCGGACGCGGAAAATGAATGAGACCTCTCTTTTCCTCCCTTGTCATAGCAGGCCAATCGTAAAGGAAGTCAATGAGCACTCTCTCTCCCCATAGCACGCGACACATTTGCCAAAAAAAGGAAACAAATCACATCAGCATCTCTCTTTCTCGCTTCAAGTTTCTCGCCTGTCCCATCGCGTACCAAGGGTGCCTTCACCTTTGTACGACCACCGGCACCCTCGTCTCTGTGTCAATTCCACGGTAATGGGGCGAGGGCCATTTTGATCGTCCGCGGCCCCTGGGCGTCCCCCGCACCGCCGCTCGATGCCGCGGCCATGGCGGGGTGCTGTAACGCAAAGCGAATGGACTGACTTGCTTCGCCCTTGCCGGGATTGACCGTTTTCTTGGCCAAGCCAGCCTCTTCCAGCGTTGCCATCACGATCGGAATGTGAACTTCCGGCAGCCCACACTTGTTGGCCAACACGGCTTGGGTCACGAATGGGTCCCCTGCGGGGGCTTGCGCGAGGGCGGCGATGCATGCGGCCTGTACGAAGCTGCAACGCACCGAGACGGACGTCGCGGCGTCGGCGCGCGCGGCTGACGGAGAGCTGCCGAAGTGTAAGTGTAGTTCGGTGCTAGACAACGCCGGATCCGCCGTGAACTGAAAGCGGTTTGATTGGGATTGGTTCATTGCTGTAACCTGCTCCTCCACGATGGCTTTCGCGAACGGGGGAATCGTCGCCGCCATGCAATCCGACCGAAAGCGCGACACCGCGGGTAAGGCCAACAGGTTGAGAAACGTCCGGGACACCGCCGTCGATGGTCCCCCGTTGGGATCGACAGAGGAACACTTCCCGTGCTGCGCGCTCACGTCCGCGACCAGGGATAGGACGTGACCGACGACATCGGCACCCAAGTACGAACGCAACACGACGACGGCCGCGCTCTCTGCGCTCGCGTGACGGGAGTGACGGGCGAACCAACGTGTCAAGAAGGTGCATTTGTACGCCTCGAGGAAGGCGGCGACGTTCCGCACGAGGGAACAACCATCCTGAAGATACCCTTCCACTCGCTTCTTCCGCAGCTCGGCGGTCGTCGTCGTCGCCGATGACGACGTTGCGGCATCTGTAGACGGTTTTTCGCGGAAAAGAACGTCGACGCGTTTCACGAGCGCCAGCTCCACGGTGCCGTCGTTGGGCAGCGCGCGATGCGCAGATAAAGCAATGCAATGCAAAAACGACAGCGGGTTGACGGTCACATTCGAGGCGGCGACGACGTCGTGGTAGATGCGACGAATGCGACACACCTCATCGACATACTGTGCGGGATTACGTTGACCAGTGGTGACCGCTCGATCCGTACATTGAAACACAACGTTTTCGAGAGTCGATTTCATGACCTGCCGGCAATGGTCGTCAAAGTCCAGCGCGGAAACGAGGCGGCGGAATCGGACGCCGGCGTCCGGCACCGGAAACTCGAGGGCCGCGATCACGCCGTGGGTCTTGTCTTTACAAATGACCTCTGCGTTCAAGCTGATGATGGCTTCCTGAACGCAGCGGCGCGCTCGAGCGGCCATCCCCTTGTCCAGCATCTGAAACACCGCGTCACAAATTTTCTGCTCCCGATCGACTTCAATTTCCACCGCACAGAGCATTTCTGGGACGGCCAGCTTGGACGCGTAGGCGTGCACGCTCTCTTTGAGCGCGGTTAGATACGGAACGAAAACGTACATCTCGAGTCGGGCGGACTCCGTCGTGGACGTTTCGTGCTTGCGAAACTGTCGCCAGGTGTCAAGGGACGAAGCGATGCGGGCCACCAGAGGGTTGGCCAATGTCAATTCCGACGGTGGTGACCGTTGGTTTCGAACTTCAATGAGTGCATCGACGGTGACCTTGCTCAAAACGTTAATCTGGTTATTCCACCACGAACACCCAGACGCCGACATCATAAAAATTTCCCGAAGCTTCACCTTGAAGTTGAACTCGTGAAAGTCAGGCAGGCACTCGTACGCCTCGATGGGTTGGAACACGGAGCCCATGATGCCAACGTACCGCTTCGTCTGTTCCACAAAGGCGAACGCGTCGCTCAACGTTTTCACCGACACCAGCTTTTGATTCCAAAACTCCTGCGAATCGGCGCGAAGGGACAACAGCAGTGTGTGACTGAGATCGCGCTCGCCATGGGTATAGCCCTCCATGAAGCCGCTCCGACTGACGACGGCGTACGTGTCAAGTAACTCCGCCACAAAGTTGCGCCAAGCGAGTCTTGTCGGTATGGTCACGACGATGGGACCAAGGACCATTTTCGACAACTGCTTAATAGCATGCTGCCCGCGCTCGCGAAGCTTAGTGAGCGCCGCGATCCACTCCGCCTGCGACGAGAATTGAACACTGATGTCATCACACCGTAGATCCAGCCCGCCGTCCGCCATGATTGTCAAGATTGATCAAATGCGTGTGTGTGAGTCTTTCTTGCTCGATCCGAAGCAACCAGGCGAGGAGGGGGGGGGGGGGGGAGGGGGGG